>ENA-OQDF01000819-OQDF01000819.1-human-gut-metagenome-genome-assembly--contig:-NODE-819-length-12987-cov-1.412908_pt1 | contig 12987 bp, 24 predicted proteins | sample MGYA00242769_ERZ504597 | MGnify/ENA primary metagenome ERZ504597 (study PRJEB26092, sample SAMD00036305) | human gut metagenome | host: Homo sapiens | study: EMG produced TPA metagenomics assembly of...
CTTATTAAAGGAAAATCATTATCAATATCGTATTTTAGGTCGTGCGAAATCTATCTATAGTATTTATAAGAAGATGTTTAAAAAACATAAACGTTTTGATGAACTTTATGATCTTTATGCACTCCGTATTATTTTACAAAATAAACTTGATTGTTATAGTGTTTTAGGATTGATTCATGATCATTATCGTCCAATTCCAGGACGTTTTAAAGATTATATTGCTATGCCTAAACCAAATATGTATCAATCACTTCATACTTCTGTTATTGGCGAAGATGGTAATACTTTGAAATCCAAATTCGTACTGAAGAAATGGATGAGCTTGCTGAACTTGGGGTTGCTGCTCATTGGCGTTATAAGGAAGGCAAAGGTTATTCTGCCAAAGCGGAACAAAAAGAAATTGGAGAAAAACTTCAATGGTTACGAGAATTTATTTCTTTGTCAGATGATATCAAAGATGCGATGCCAAAGAATATTATGACTCCATTTCTCGTGATATTTTTGAAGCCAATGTTTATGTTTTAACGCCACAAGGAAAAATTGTTGAACTTCCTAACGGTTCAACACCAGTTGATTTTGCTTATCGTATTCATACAGAAGTAGGACATCATACAGTTGGCGCGATTGTCAATAATGTCATGGTGCCTATCGATACAAAATTAAATACAGGGGATGTTTGTGAAATCAAGACCAACAAACAATCCGCTGGACCAAGTGAAGATTGGTTGAAATTTGTAAGAACCGCAGGAGCTCGTAATAAATTCGTACTTTCCTCGCTAAAAAAGAAGCTGAAACTAAGAAAGATACGATTGAAGATGGTAAGAAAATCTTAAAAGATGAAATCAAAAAACGTGGACTTGATGAAAAGAAATTCTTGGATCCAGAAACTTATAAAACATATTTAGGTGCTTTTGGAGCAAGAAGTTTAGATGATATTTTCTATTTTATTGGAAAGAAAAATCTTTCAGTAGCAACACTTTTAGAAAAAGTAAATCCAAAGAAAACAGGTTTCTTTGATAACTTATCTAAAATCTTACAAAGAAATAATGAACAAAAAGAAAAATTAGAAAAAACGACATCTAATAATGGAGTTGTTGTTAAAGGTGTTTCAGGATTAAAGATTCAACTTTCTAAATGTTGTAATCCAATTCCTGGAGATCAAATTACTGGTTATGTTTCTCAAGGACAAGGAATCAAAGTTCATCGTGTGGATTGTCCAAATATTAAACAAAAAGAAATTCAAAGCCGTTTAATTGATGTTTATTGGGATTTTGCATCACTTTCTAATTTGAAATTTGATGCTGATTTACAAATTGATGGCTTAGATCGTACAAATTTATTAAATGATATTATTACGGTTTTAGGACAAATGAAAATCAATATTTTAAATATTCATGCGGATGCATCAGATGATGGTAGAGCTTTAATTAAATTAAAGATTGGTGTTGATGATGCTGAACATTTAAATCGTGCAATTGCTAATCTTGAACGTATTCAAGGAATTTATGATATAAAAAGAGTGATACATTAGAATTATAGTTTTAAACTATAATCTTTTTGAGAAAAAATATGAAAGAAGAAAAAGTAATTATTCATTTTGAAGATGAAAACAACAAAAGCAAAACAAACAAGTTGTTGATGATTTTAAACAAGAGATAAAAAAGAAACAAAGAGTACATTTCCTAAAGGAAATGGTAGGAAATTTAAAAAATATTTCTTTTAGTTTATATTATAATCATATTATTGATGACAGTCTTACTTTGTGGAGTTATAAGTGGGTTATTTGCTTTCTTTATTTTAGGATTCCTTATTTTTGTAGGAATCCTTTATTATTTATTTAGACATAAAAATCTATCGCATGGATAGATTTTTATAATAAATGAATATTATTTTTTCACATTCATCGATCATTTCTTGGGGCCAAATACTTGCTTGTACTTCACCAATATGAGCACGATTTAAAAGTAACATACAAAGTCTTGATTGACCAATACCACCACCGATAGTGTAAGGTAATTCTTTATTCACGATGGCTTGATGATATGGAAGATTTAAACGATCTTCACAGTTTTCTTTCTTTAATTGTTCAACTAAAGAATCTTCAATCCACACGGATACCCATTGATGAGATTTCTAAGGCACATTGTAATGGTTCGTACCAGAATAACAAGTCACCATTGAGTTTCCAATCATCATAGTCTGGTGCACGTCCATCATGCTTTTGTCCACTTTGTAAAACATTACCGATTTGCATAATAAAGACACACCCGAATTCTTTGCAAATTTTATTTTCTCTTTCTTTAGCTGCTAAATCAGGATATTGATTTTCTAATTCTTGTGCAGTAATGAAATGGACACGATCTGGTAAACGATTAACAACATGAGGGTATTTATACCAAACTTCATGTTCCATATGTTTAATGACTTTAAAAATCTTTTTAACATGATTTTTTAATGTTGTAATATTGCGATCTTCTTTTTCGATGACACGTTCCCAATCCCATTGATCAACATAGTAAGAATGTAGGTTATCAACTTCTTCATCTTTTCTAATAGCGTTCATATTTGTATAAAGTCCTTCACGAACACCAAAACCATATTTTTTAAGTGCCATTCTTTTCCATTTAGCAAGAGAATGAACGACTTCAATATCATCGTTTTCAAAACAACTGATTTGGAAAGAAACAGGTTTTTCAACACCGTTTAAGTTATCATTTAAACCACTGCTTTTTTGGACAAAAAGAGGTGCTGAAATTCTTTCTAACATTAAAGCTCTTCCAAATTCTTTTTGAAATGTATCCCTTATGTATTTAATTGCTTCTTGTGTTTGTCTTAAAGATAACACAGGATCATATTTTTCTGGAATAATGAGATTCATTTTAATTTTTTCCCCCTTAATAATATGTTCTATTTTATCATTTATCTAGATATATGAAAGATAATAATAAAAAATTATAATAGCTATAAAAGTGTTTCAAATGTATTCACTTGTTGTCAATTGCCTTTCTTTTCTGTATAATAAGAAAAATGAAAAGTAGGTGTAAACATGAGAAATTTAGAACATGTCAAACATGTTATTATAAAAATTGGTTCGACTTCTTTGTGTAATGAAGATGGACAACTAGATAAAGAAAGAATTTTAAAACTCATCCAACAAATAGCTATTTTAAAACGTAAAGGGTTAAAAGTAACACTTGTTTCATCAGGAGCGATTTCTTCAGGAATGGGTGTTTTAAATTTAAGTGAAAAACCTAAAGAAATTTCTAAAAAACAAGCACTTGCGGCTATTGGACAAGCACATTTGATGCAAATTTATGAAGATTTATTTTCATTGTTTCATTTAAAATGTGCACAGATTTTATTAAATCATGATGATTTTGATCATCGTAAACGTTTGATGAATTTAAGCTATGCTTTATCTTCTATTTTAGATTATGATGTGATTCCTATTATTAATGAAAATGATACATTAGCGGTAGATGAAATCAAAGTAGGAGATAATGATACATTATCTGCCTTACTATTACCTATTGTGGATGCACAATTACTTGTTTTAGTTTCAGATATTGATGGACTTTATAATGATAATCCTCATACCAATTCCAATGCAAAATTATTAAGTGATATTGAACTTGTGGATGATAAAATTATGAACTTTGCGAAAGATTCAAGTAGTCAATTTGGTACAGGTGGGATGGTGACAAAATTACGTGCTGCAAAAATCGTTAATGATTATGGAGGAGATATGGCCATCGTTAATGGCAACAATGAAACAGCTCTTATTGATTTATTAGAAGGAAAACAAATTGGAACATATTTTAGTGGAAAAGCGGGGCGCACTTTAAGTGCTAGAGATCATTGGATCATGTATCGTAGTTCTCCTAAGGGAAAAGTCATTGTTGATGATGGTGCATGTGAGGCTTTAAAACACATACAAGTTTACTACCTAAAGGAATCAAAGAAGTTGAAGGTTCATTTATGCAAGGTAGTGTCATTGATGTTCTTTCTTTTAAAGGACACTTAATAGCAAGAGGTATTACGAATTATTCAAGTGATGAGTTAAAATTGATTAAAGATCATCATAGTAATGAAATAGAAAGTATTTTACATTATAAAGATTATGATGAAGTGATTCATGCGGATAATCTAGTCATTAATAAGGGGTGAAATTATGATTAAGGAACAACTTAAAGAAGCTAAAAAGCATGTCGTTTTATGCAAAATGTTAAACCAGAAGTAAAAAATAAAGCTTTAAAAAATATTTCTGAGGCATTAATTCAAAAGTGAATTGATTATTCAAGAAAATCAAAAAGATATTGCAGAAGCTAAAAATAATGGTATTAAAGAATCAATGGTTGATCGTTATTATTAAATAAAGAACGTATTGAAGCGATGGCAAAGATATTTTAAAAGTAATTGATTTACAAGATCCTATTGGAACTCTTGTAAGAGAAATTAAAAGACCCAATGGTTTAGTGATTCAACAAATCAGAATTCCTTTAGGAGTGATTGGGGTAATTTATGAATCAAGACCTAATGTAACAGTAGATATTGCCAGTTTATGTAATTAAAACAAACAATGTTTGTGTTTTAAAAGGTGGTAAAGAAGCCATTCATTCAAATCGTATCTTAGTTCAAATTATAAATGAGGCTATTCAAGATGTTTTACCAACACATACGGTTACTCTTATTGAAACAAAAAAGCGTGAAGAAACTTTAGATTTAATTCAAGCCCATGATTATGTAGATGTTATTATTCCTCGTGGAAGTGCAGGGCTTATTCAATATGTTGTTAAAAATGCAACTGTTCCAGTAATTGAAACAGGAGCAGGAATTTGTCATCTTTATGTTGATCAAGATGCTAGTCTTGATATGGCTTTAGAAATTGCAAAAAATGCAAAGATCCAAAGACCATCTGTATGTAATGCAATTGAAACGATTCTTGTTCATCAAAAAGTAGCACCAGAATTCTTACCAAAACTTCAAGAACTCTTTAAAAATGTACAAATCTATGGTGATGAAAAAACAAGAAAAATCATAGATTGTCTAGAAGCTACTGAAAAAATTATGCTACAGAATATGATGATTATATTTGTAATATAAAGTTGTAGATGATATTGAAGAAGCGATTGAACATATTTATAACTATTCAACAAAACATTCAGAATCGATTATTACCGAAAATAAAGAAACAGCAAAATATTTCATGGAGTCTTTAGATTCGGCTTGTGTTTATCATAATGCTTCTACACGTTTTAGTGATGGGGGACAGTTTGGTTTTGGGGCAGAAGTTGGTATTTCTACACAAAAACTTCATGCCAGAGGCCCACTTGGTTTACAGGAAATTACTTCTACAAAATATATGATTTATGGAAATGGACAAGTAAGGAGTTAAGACTCCTTTTTATAAAAAAAAATAATTAGCGTACTAAATATATTGACATTGATTAGTGCGCTAACTATAATGTTTAGTATACTAACTAATAGGAGGTGTCTTATGGATCTATTGGAATTTGAGGATATTAAAGAAATCTTTTTACAATTTAAATCTCTCCATAAAAATATTCAAGAACTTACTAGTAAAAAAAGCAATAGGGAAGGATTATCTGCAGATCAGTGTTATTTGTTAGGTCTTATTGATCATTTTGATCATCCGAATCAAAAAATACTTGCAGAACGTTTAAAAATTACACCAGCTACATTATCAGTAAGATTACAACGTTTAGAAAAGGCGGGTTTTATTGAAAAAGTTGTAAGTAGACATGATAAAAGAAATGTCTCATTACATATTACGGAAAAGGGAAAAGAAGAAATTAAAAGTTGTAAAGATGATATGAAAATGTTTACAACACGCTTATTTGGAGGAATAAATAAAGAAGATTTAGATAGAATGAAAACGTATTGTCAAATCTTTGAAAAGAATATTCGTTTAATGAAGGAGGAGTTAGATGTTCAAGATTAAAGGATATTTAAAGAAATTCTGGTACTTGATTTTAGCTTGTATTTGTTTGTTGTTTGTACAAGCGCAAACAGAATTAACTTTACCAGATTATATGAGTGATATTATTTCAGTAGGAATTCAAGCGGGAGGATTTGCTTCACCTGTTTCAGATGTTTTAACGGAAGAAACTTATCAACATTTATTATTGTTTGTTGATCAAAAAGATCAAAAAACAGTAAAAAAGATTATAAAAAAATTAGTAAGTCAATCAAGATATCATTGATACATTTCCTAAGGCTAAAGGCAAAACAGTATATCAATTGAAAGATTTGTCAAGTGATGAAGAAAGTAAGTTAGAAGTATTTTAATGAAACCGATGTTAATTATTACTTCGCTTGATAGTATGGATACTTCTAGTAAAGAGTATCAAGAAAAATTTGGACAATTACCTCCAAATATGACAATTTATGACGCTATTTCTTTTATGGATGAAAGTCAAAAAGCAAAGATGTTTGAAGACATTGATAAAAGATGGATACCATGGGAGAAAGTACTTTAAAAATTGCTGCTGGTAATGGTGTTAAAGCAGAATATAAAAAATTAGGTGCTGACATTGACAAAGTACAAACCGATTATATTTTTAAAACAGGTTTAAAGATGTTAGGAATTGCTTTACTTGGAACAGTGGCTGCAATTTCAGTTGCTTTCTTTGCGACAAAAGTTGGTGCTGGTGTAGCGCGTGCTTTAAGGAAAGATGTTTTTGAAAAGTAGAAAGCTTTTCTAATGAAGAATTTAATCATTTTTCAACAGCGTCGCTTATTACACGTACAACAAATGATATTACTCAAGTACAAATGGTGACAATGATGCTTTTACGTATTGTATGTTTTGCACCAATTATTGGTATTGGGGCTTTAATTAAAGTTTTAAAAGAATCACCATCAATGACATGGATCATTGCAGTTGTTATTCTTGTTATTTTTGGTGTGATGGCGGTTGCGTTTGCTGTAGTTATGCCAAAATTCAAAATTATTCAAAATTTAATTGACCGTTTAAATCTCACAATGCGTGAAAATTTATCAGGAATGCTTGTTATTCGTGCTTTGGTAACGAAAAACATAGCGAAGATCGTTTTGATAAAGCCAATAAAGATGTTACAAATTTAAACTTATTTGTTAATAGATCAATGGCTTCTATTATGCCAATTATGATGTTTATCTTTAATGTCGTTACTTTAGTAATTGTCTATTATGGTTCTAAACAAATCGATTTAGGTAATTTAGCAATTGGACAAATGATGGCCTTTATGCAATATGCAATGCAAATTATTATGGCTTTTTTAATGATTGCAATGATTGCTATTATGTTACCTCGTGCCAGTGTTGCTGCTAATCGTGTTTATGAAATTATTGAAACTAAGCCAACAATTCAAGATCCTACAAATCCAATTGCTTTAGATGAAAGTAAAAAAGGACTTGTTGAATTTAATCATGTTTCATTTGCTTATCCAGGGGCAAGTGAACCGGTTTTAAAAGATATTGATTTTGTTGCTAAACCTGGACAAACAACAGCTTTTATTGGCTCTACTGGTTCAGGAAATCAACACTTATTAATTTAGTACCTCGTTTTATGAAGTCAGTGAAGGAAATATTAAGGTTGCAGGGTTGATGTTCGTGAGATGACACAACATGAATTACGTGATCGTATTGGACTTGTTCCTCAAAAAGGAAACTTATTTTCTGGAACAATTCGTTCTAATTTAAAATATGGTGCACCAGAGGCAACAGATGAAGAATTAGAAGAAGTGATTCGAATTGCTCAAGCAAAAGAATTTATTGATCAAAAAGAAGAACGTTTTGATATGGAAATTTCACAAGGTGGAACAAACGTTTCTGGTGGTCAAAAACAAAGACTTGCGATTGCTCGTGCTATTGCGAAAAATCCAGATATTTATATTTTTGATGATAGTTTTTCAGCACTTTGATTTCAAAACAGATGCTAAACTTCGTCAAGAATTAAATCAACTTGTTAAAAAGACAAAAAGTACAGTTTTATTAGTAGGACAACGTATTGCTTCTATTATGGATGCAGACCAAATCATTGTCCTTGATGAAGGAAGAATTGTTGGTAAAGGAACACATGATGAATTAATGAAATCATGTCAGGTTTATCAAGAAATTGCCTATTCTCAATTATCTAAGGAGGAACTAAGTCATGAGTAATGAAAGAAGAAGACAAGGGCCTCGTGGACCAATGGGTCATGGAATGAGAGGTAATGGTGAAAAAGCCAAGAATTTTAAAGGAACATTAAAGAAATTATTTGTTTATTTAAAACCTTATTATTTTAAATTAGCGGTTGTTATTATTTTTGCAGCTGGTTCAACAGTATTTACGATTATAGGACCAAAGATCCTAGCAAAAGCAACAGATAAATTATCTGAAGGAATTATGGCGAAGGTAAGTAATACAGGAGGAATTGATTTTGATTATATTGGTATGATCTGTTTGATTCTTGTTGGTTTCTATCTTGTCAGTGCACTTTTTAGTTTTATTCAAGGATTTATTACATCTTCGATTTCACAAAAAGTTGCTTATGATTTAAGAAGTTCTTTATCTAAGAAGATGTCAAGAATGCCTTTGAGTTATTTTGATAAACATTCTAGTGGAGATACTTTAAGTAGGGTAACAAATGATATTGATACAATTGCCCAATCACTTAATCAAAGTTTATCACAAGTGATTACATCTTCTGTTACAGTTGTTGGAATCTTTATTATGATGCTTACCATTCTGTAAAAATGACATTGATTGCGGTACTTGTTTTACCACTTTCGATGTTACTTATTATGTTTGTTATGAAACATTCTCAAAAGTATTTTAGCAGACAACAAAAAAGCTTAGGAGATGTCAATGGTCATATTGAAGAAATGTATGGTGCTCATGATGTTGTTAAAGCCTTTAATGGGGAAGAAGATTCTGTTAAAACTTTTAATGAATATAATGATGCACTTTATGATTCAGCATGGAAATCTCAATTTTTATCAGGTTTAATGCAACCTTTAAGTAACTTTGTAGGAAATTTAGGATATGTAAGTGTTTGTTTATTAGGTGGTTTTTTAGCAGGGGGTAATACGATTACAATTGGTGATATTCAAGCGTTTATTCAATATGTACGCCAATTCAATCAACCAATTGCCCAACTTGCGCAAACAATGAATATGTTACAAAGTACAGCTGCCGCAGCTGAACGTGTTTTTGAATTCTTAGAGGAAGAAGAATTAGAAGCTGAAACCGTTAAAATTGAAACAGATGAAGTTGAAAAATTACATGGTTCAGTTACTTTCAATCAAGTTAATTTTGGTTATTTACCAGAAAAAACAATTATTCATGATTTCAATATGCATGTTCATGCTGGACAAACAGTTGCTATTGTTGGTCCAACCGGTGCAGGAAAAACAACGATTGTTAAATTATTAATGCGCTTTTATGAAATTAAATAAAGGTTCAATTATGATCGATGGTCATGATATTAAAGATTTTTCAAGACATGATTTAAGAAGTTTGTTTGGAATGGTTTTACAAGATACATGGCTTTTTAATGGAACAATTAAGGAAAACTTGATGTATGGTAAATTAGATGCCAGTGATGAAGAAGTAAAAAATGCCTGTGAAATGGCGTATGTAGATCATTTTGTCAATACCTTAGAAGATGGTTATGATACGGTTCTTGATGAAGAAACATCAAATATTTCACAAGGACAAAAACAATTATTGACGATTGCTAGAGCGTTTCTAAAAGATCCTAAAATTCTTATTTTAGATGAAGCAACTTCTTCAGTTGATACTCGTACAGAAGTTCTTATACAAAAAGGTATGGAAAAATTAATGGAAGGACGTACAAGCTTTGTTATTGCACACCGTCTATCAACGATTCGTGATGCTAATACAATCATTGTCATGAAAGATGGCGATATTGTAGAAATTGGTAATCATGATGAATTGTTAGAAAAAGGTGGATTCTATGCCTCACTTTATCAATCACAATTTGAAGGTAGCGAAATTTAGAAGCAAAGAAATTTGCTTCTTTTTCTTTTCAAAACATGTTTATATATGGTATAGTACAAGCCGAGGGGATGATGTTATGGTGAAAAGAAAACCACAATATGTCAAAATTAAAGAATATATTATTCAAAATATTGAAGATGAAAAATATAATGAAAATGAACAAATTGAAAGTGAACATGCTTTATGTGACTTTTGGTGTTACCCGAATGACAGTGCGCCAAGCTTTAACGGAATTGATTAATGAAAATGTGATTTATTCTGTACCTAAAGTAGGTTCATTTGTTTGTAAAAATCTAGATTTAAAAGTTTTGATGGACTAAACAGTGTTACAGAAGACTGCGCTAAGAAAAAAGAAGATTGTACAAGTCATGTCGTTTTAAATGAACTTGAAGAAGCTACAGATTTAATGAAAAAAGAAATGGCTTTAGAAGATAATAAAGTATGGCATGTTAAACGTGTAAGACTTGTAAACGGAGAGCCTTTATGTTTTGAAGATGATTACTGTAATTATGATTTAACAGGAGATATTCCTTTAGAAGTATCAAGTACATCTTTATTTAATCATTTTGAAAATGATCTCAATTTACATATTGCTTTTTCCGATCAACAAATTGATGCGGTTTTAGCGGGTGAAGAACTAGGAAAATATTTACAAGTTGATCCGGTGACACCTTTGCTTAGAGTTTTATCGATTACATGCTTACATAATGGTAAATGTATTGAATATGGGTATACTTATTATCGTGTAGACAAGTATACTTTTAACCAAGTTGCATATCGTAGAAAATAAAAGGATGTTGTCAAATCCGTTTGGTTTGTTATAATGAGAATGTTAAAAAGGAGATTTTAGATGAATTATTTATATATTGCATTAATATCAATGGTACCTTTAATTGAACTTAGAGGAGCAATTCCTGTTTCTCAAGGATTAGGATTACCAATTATTCCATCTTATATTGTTTGTATTCTTGCTAATATGGTACCTGTACCTTTTATTTACTTATTTGCTAGAAAGGTTTTAGTATGGGGTTGCGATAAACCAGTTATTGGTAAATTTTTCACTTGGTGTTTAGACAAAGGTGAAAGAGGTGGAAAAAAACTTCAAGAAAAAGTAGGAAGAAGTACTTTGTTGCTTTATTATTATTTGTAGGAATTCCACTTCCAGGGACAGGTGCATGGACAGGAACACTTGCAGCTAGTATTTTAGATATGGATTTTAAATCAACAACGATTGCTGTTATGCTAGGAGTTCTACTTGCTGGTGTAATTATGATGGTGGTTAGTTTTTTAGGATTTTCATTAATTTAGAAGTGTTTTACGCTTCTTTTTTGTAAAGGAGGACGGTTATGAATGTAGAAATTATTAACGTTGGAACAGAGTTATTACTTGGAGAAATTGTCAATACAAATGCAACTTATTTACAAAAATGTGTAAGGAATTAGGTTTTAATGTTTTCTTTCAAACGGTGGTAGGTGATAATCCCCAAAGATTTTTAGATTGTTTAAATATTGCTTTTAATAGAGGATGTGATTGTGTTATTACTACAGGTGGGCTAGGACCAACTGAAGATGATCTTACAAAAGAATTATCTGCAAAATATTTAGGATTAGAAATGATTTTTAATGAAGCAGAAGCCAAAAAAGTGAATGATAAATGTTGCTTTGTATCACAACTAGATCAAGTTACGGATAATAACTTTAAACAAGCTTATTTTCCAAAAGATTGTTATGTTTAGATAATCCTATTGGAACAGCCAATGGTTGTGTGATGTCTAAAGATAAAAAAATGATTGTTAATCTTCCTGGACCACCAAAAGAAATGACATATGTTGTTGATCATCAACTTCAACCTTATTTAGAAAAATATCGTCAAGCTAAAATCTATACGTATGATATTGTAACTCAAGGTGTTGGTGAATCGGCAGCAGCTACTTTGATTGATGATATTGTTCAAAGTCAAAAAGATATTTCTATTGCTTTGTATGCTTCTGAAGAGTATGTAAGAATTCGTTTAGGAGTTAAAGCAAAACATCAAGATGAAGCAGATGTTTTAGTGAAAGAAACAAAAGAATTGATTGAAGAAAGATTAAAGGATTATCTTGTTGAAAATCCTAATTTATTTGAAGAAGTGATGAAAAAGATTAATGGTTTTACGATTTTAAATGAATGTGATTTTTCTTTAAGTAACTATTTTGTCAATAATGGAGGACCTGTGTTTATTCATTTAACTTTAAAACAACATCCATTAGGTGAAATTGTACATGTATTATTAAATATAAAGAAAAAGAAATATCTTTCGATATTCCTTTACTTGTTAAAGCAAGTCTTTCTTTATCTAAACTTGAATCTAAATTGATTTATCAAATTGATCAATTAATTCGATAAATTTTAAAGTAGCTTGTGATAAGCTTCTTCTTTTAAGATAGCCATAACCGATGCTTCTTGAAGGAAGAGGCTTTTTGAGTTTTAACTCATAAACTTTATTTTTATCTAAAAAATCATGAGAAAACTCTTTGACAACACAAGCATTTCCTAAATTAGCATGGGTAAATTCTAATAAAAGATGATGTGCTCCGAGTTCCATTTCGGGTTTTAATAAAATACCATGTTTCGCAAAATATTTATCAATATAATTTCTAGAATTACTTGATTTTTCTAAAAAGAATAAGATTCTTTTTTGAGATTTCTTGATAGGTATACAAATGTTCATCTTTTTTTTGGAAATAAAGATATCATGTATGGTCAAACATTCTTTTAAAACTAAACTTTCATCATCATAGGGAAGGTTGATAAAGGCAAGATCAATCGTTCCATTTTTTAAATGTTCAACTGTTTCAATAGAAGTTCCATTGACAACATTGATTTTGATTGTTGGATAAAGATGATGAATTGTTTTAATAGGTCAATTAAGTAATTTTCACAAATTGAATCACCAGCACCAATATTTAACTGTCCTGAAGTAATTCATTATAATGAGAAGTT
>ENA-OQDF01000820-OQDF01000820.1-human-gut-metagenome-genome-assembly--contig:-NODE-820-length-12984-cov-1.999456_pt1 | contig 12984 bp, 18 predicted proteins | sample MGYA00242769_ERZ504597 | MGnify/ENA primary metagenome ERZ504597 (study PRJEB26092, sample SAMD00036305) | human gut metagenome | host: Homo sapiens | study: EMG produced TPA metagenomics assembly of...
GAATCTATAAGGCTGTATCGGGATCAACTTCATAGTTTACAAAGATGGATTTGCCGCTATTTGGTATTTGGAGCCGCCGCCGGAGGTTTAGGTGCTGCTACGGGGGATTGGCCTTTGCCGCCGCCGGAGGTGCCGCCGGGGGAATCGGAGGCTTTCTGGCTGGAGCCGCCGCAGGTTCGGCGAGTACAGCGGTGATGATGCCGGTCCAAAGTGCGGGTAACTCGTTGTATTTCGGGGATCAGTTTATGAGCTTGAAGGATTATGGTTTGGGTATTCTGGGTGGAGCCTTGACAGGTGGAATCGGAAACGGTACGGTTGCTGCCTTGAAAGGTAATAACTTCTGGACAGGTAAGGACGTTAAATTCGGACGGACAATCTTCTCGTTCAAGAACACGGCAACAAGACCGGCACCGGAGATGAGGTTGATGGAGGCTCCAGGAAGTGGGCTAAATGTGACGCAACCGGATATTAGTAATACCCCTAAATTAAATCCGGTAGAGACATCATCTCAGGTCGCTTCTTCTAGTCAATCTTCGGGTACGACTCGTTTTGTGACAACTCCAGATGGGGTAACTCATGATTTACAACCGACTATTGATAGAATACGGTCTGGAAAGTTGTTTACGTTTCGTCATGATGGGGCGATCTATTATAATAATGAAGGAAAGTTGCCAAATTTATCAAATGGTGTTTATAAAGAGTATGTTCATCCTACGCCTGGTTTGACAAGAGGAGCAGGGCCTATGAGAGTTATCACAGGAGGAAGTAAGATGTGGTTTACTCCAGATCATTATGGAACAATGATTCAAATCAAATTTTGAAAAAGTTCGTTATAAGTATGTGAATATATAATATTATTCTTTCATTTGTATTCTAAAACTACTATTAGATGGAGAATATATTTTTTGTAAAGTATCCTAGAATGTATCTAGTGGAGGATACATTTATTGGATATGTATATAAAGTACGAGACAAAATGGATTTATTCCTTAACTTATCAAAAGCTCTAGTGTTTCCTAATTATTTTGGAGAAAATTGGGATGCTCTTTGTGAAGTTTATAGGGATTTTGACTGGATATCTAATAATGATATTGTAATAATACATGAAGATTTATCATTGTTAGATGAGTATGACTTAAGAATGTATTTGAAAATAATTAAAATAACTCTTTCATTTTGGGCTGGTTTTAATGATCATTCTGTATGTTTTATTTTTTCAGAGAAAGATAAAAAACGAATAATGGATGTCGTTGATTTAATGAAATAAATTTTGTGTTAACTTAATTTATCGAATGTGCTTTATATGTTTGAAGTATTTTTAAAAGAATAAATGCTATGAAGAAACAGATAGAAGACTGGCTTTTGGAATTAAGCCATAATGAAGTGATACCAGAAAATATAGTAGCACTGAATTTTGGTATTTTTGAGTCTGAAAATGGATATTGTGTTTATTTGATAGGCTCTGAAGTTATGATGTGGACGATGATGATTGGGCTTGTGATGTTGATTATGAGCCGGTCGATAAGTATCTAAATATTGAAGGTGTTGATGTGGATCCGGATAAGTTCTTAAATGAGGTAATTACGATCTTATTGGACATTATTTCATTGGAGAAGGTTAGTGCTTGGTTATTACATACTAAGTATATAACTGTAGGATTTGATGATGGAGTGTTGGAGAAAATTAGATAGATGTGATTTATGGTTAATTTTATAAAGCAAGGTGATATATTCAATCTGAATGGAGTTCGCAGTTACGCTCATGGTTGTAATTGCGCCGGAGCGATGGGAAAAGGCATAGCGTTGCAATTTCGGGAGCGCTACCTCAAAATGTATGCAGAGTTATTCTCTTGATTTTAAGCGGTAATAAGAAGGGGTTTATTTAAAAATAGGCTGTTTCGTGATGGAAAATGAGACAGCCTATTTTTTGTTTGAGTTTTTGTATATGTACTGATATCGAGTTCATCTCATGAGTATGAAGAATTATGGCTTGGGTATTCTGGGTAGTCCTGTCTAGGGTTGGTACTTTAGGTGTGGCTTTTGATTATGGATGATCATATCCTTAAAGGTATAAAGCATACTTCTAGTATGAAAACAGGCTAAATAGAGGGAGAGATAATCTACTTTATCGTTTTAAGTATAGGAATCATAGATTTTGTATACATTTGTAGACGTATCTAAAACTCACATCTATCTCATAAAAGTGAAAGAATATGGAAGTTGTATTAAAACTAAACGCACGTTTGCAACCGATGCATAGACATGAATTAGAGGATGCGATTCAAGGTGTACTTGAGAAGGAGCAAATGGGAGAAGTAACAGGGGGTGGTACGGTTCAAAATCCAGACGGCGAGATTGTAAGTTGTGATATAGATATCCATCTAGCTGGTGATAAGTGGGATCATGTAAGTTTTTTGGTAAATTTACTAAATCGCTTGGGTATCCCCAATGGTTCTGCCTTGCTAGGGATAGATCGTAAATTTAGAGTGGAAGTTGGGACTTTGGAGGGATTGGCTTATTATCTTAATAATACAGATTTACCCGATGTAGTCTACGAAACCTGTGACATTAATCATGTGGTTGAACAAATGGAGTTGGCAATGAAGGGAATCGGCGGTTTATATAGCTATTGGGAGAGCGATGCATACACGGCCTTGTATTTTTATGGAAATTCTTATTCCGAAATGAAACAGAAAATAGAGCCTTTTGTCGCAACATATCCCTTGTGCCAAGAAAGTCGTATTGAGCAAATTGCTTGAATAATAAAACCTCTGTTAAAATAGAAGGTTAGATATCCCTGTATTTAGGAGATCAGTTGATGAGCTTGGAGGATTGTGTTCAAGGTATTTTCGGTGTTGCTCTTCGGGTGGTATCGGGAATGATATGGTAGCGGTTTTGAAAGATAATTAAAAGGAATAGGTTGTCTCATAGTGAAAATGAGACAGCCTATTTTTTGTTTGAACTTTTGTATATTGATATGTTGGTTTCATACAGCAAAAGGTAAGGGCTTGTTCAATGGTTTGGATAGAATGGTTTGTGATAAATAATTTTTTGTGGCTAAGCACGTTTTATTAATTAAATCTAGGTACTTAGAAAGAATGAGGAGTTTAGAAAGTGGATGTTGAACTTATAAATGAAAAATGAAAATGATTAAATGTTTGTCTGTCTTATTTGTCTCTTTTCTGTTTCTAATGACAGGATGTGCGCCCAAAGTCATTACAAATATCTCTAAAAGTTACCCGGCAAGCGTAACTGCGGATAAGGTTCGTTTGTATGAGCTGGGGGAGGCTGTTCCTGCCTCGGCAGAGAGGATCGGCAATGTTTCTGTAGTGGATAACGGAGTGTCTACTAAATGTAATTATGATCAGGTTGTTTGGTTGGCGAAACAAGAAACGGCAAAAGCGGGAGGTAACGCATTGGCGTTGACAGACCATCGGAAACCTTCATTATTGGGTAGTAGTTGCCATCAGATAGCCGGTAGTATGCTTTTAGTGTCGGACACGGCGGCGTTTCGGGCCGCTCCTCTATCGAAAGCTTTGGATTTGGAGGAAGAGGCTGTCGTGGAGAAGTCTTCATTTGAGCATAACACGATTTATGCGAATATAGGTTACGCTTTTGTGACCAGTAAATTTTATTTGCCACCGGGTGGGTCTGGCCATCCTAAAAACGGATTGGATTGGCAAGTTGGGTATGATTGGATATCAAGGAGCGGTTTCGGTGCTGGCTTATTGTATTCGGGATATAAATCGTCTTATACTTATTCGGGAATAGATATTAACGTGGGGCTTACTTATGTCGCTCCTCAATTTGTGATGAAACAAATCATAAACCGATGGATCGTGGAAGAGAAAATAGGTATAGGATATTTTAGTTACCGGGAATCGGCGAGGGGGATAAGCGAGTCCTTATCCGGTGTAGGATATAATTTCTCATTAGGCGCAGAATATCTTTTGTCAAAGCATGTGGGAGTGGGCTTGAATATCGGTTATGTAGGAGGTTCCTTACCCAAGCAAGAGAATGTCTCTTACGATAAAGGAGATTACTCTGGCTTATTTCGTTTGACTTTTGATGCGGGGGTACGATTCCATTTCTAGTATTGACGAAAAAATGTTATCAAGATGTTGAAAATAGGATGTTTATGGATGATGTTGTCTATCAGTGTAACTGCATTTGCTCAAGACACTTCTTCTGATTGTGATAAAGAATATTACGATAGGTATGGAAGATGGATGGAAAATCATCTAGTGACATGGTGGGGTGTCCCACCAGTTTGATGAGATCGTCCGGTAAATATGCGGATTTGATTTGTGAGAAGTTATCGGAGATTAATTATGAGGATACCCATTTTTTATAACATTTTTGATAGATGAGAATGGGATACCTTATTGTAGCTCGTCTTCTTGGGAGAAAGGTATGGATGGAGAGGATAGGAATACTATACAGGAATTGTCAAAATCATTTAGGTTCATCTCAGCAAAAATGGAGATTTGGCCGCTAAAAGTTTCTATAATTTTGTTCTTAAAAGAAGCAAGGACAGTGGACAATGGCATTATTCGGAGTCATTGATGTTTGAGAAAGAACAAGATAAATTATTGCCGGATGGGAATATCGTAGAAAATATGAGCCTTGTGATTGCAACTGATCGAGACACTGTTTTGATGGGTGATACTGTAAGGGTAAGCTTGCGATTTAAGAATATATCGGATAAGGATAAGCTGTTTTATCCGGGAGGAGTGATTATGATATACGAAAAATCTATGCGAATGAGTTCTAGTATAATGCCTCCTAGTTTCATATTGTCGAAGGGAAAATCGGATCAGTTACAAAATATACCGTCCGGTTTAGTCTATGAGATTAACTACCCCGTAATTGTATCATCCCCATTGTTTAAGGAAGGCGAGAATAGGTTAATGTTTAGATATCATTGGGGATTGAATTTATCTAAGAAAAATGTAACTGATAATATAATATATGGAAACTTGTATAGTAAAGAGGTTCGTACATATGTAGGAAGTGATTTGTGTGTATTTGGTTTATAGAACTTCAATTCTACGTCTTTTTAGTTTGAAATCCGGATAAAGTTTGTATCTTTGGAAATAGCTCTGAATATAAGTATCTTACTTCTAAAATATATGCGTTATGAGATACCTAATTTATTTTTCACTATTTCTTTTGCAGTTGGCGTTTATCTCTTGCGAGAAAGAAGAGATAATAGAGGATACACCTAAAGAAACACCCTATTATCTGGGATATTTTGAGGGGGCGGTAAACGGACAGGATATTTCTATTAGGAATAAGTCGGCTTCATGGAGATATATAGATGCTGGATTTTATTCGGAAGTAAGGAGGGGAGAATGGGAGGTCTTGAGATGTTCGCATTGGACGATTCCACTGGATCGCGAACATTCAAGCCGTTATGCGATGAAGGTGGTATTGCTCCCATTACAAGAAGGAGAATATAATATAGAGAAGGGGATTCGGACACAAGAGGAGATAACGTCTTATATCCGGATAACGGATTCACTAAATAAGGTGGAATATTGTCCTTTAAAAAAACCGTTTAAGGTCTATGTGGATAGTGTTCGTTACCATGAATCGTCCATGATGCCATATATTGAGGGAAAGATGGAAGGGACTTTATATAATAGGTACGATGTAAATGATTCTATCGTCGTAAAAGATGCTATATTCGGTATCCATTGATAGTGGATGATATACCGCTGCCTTACGATATTTTGGCTATTTTTAATTTTTACCTTCTGAACATTTAGTGGTTCACTCTGTTCTAACAAAGCATTGGATATCCGGCATGTATTTAGTAGTGAATTAATTAAACGTCAAAATTATGAAGGTGAAAATATTATACACGGCTTTAATCTCATTGATCGCGGGAGGAGCGATGGCGCAAGATTGTACGTTCTTCTTTCCGCAAACAGAGGGAACGGTATGGGTCCGTAAAGGATATGACGCGAAGGGAAACTTACAATCTGTTATGAGTTATCAAGTGGATGAGGTGGAAACATTGCCTTCCGGCCAAGAGGTGGAAGCGGACTACGTATATACTAATCCCTCCGGTACGATCGTGAACAAAGGAGATATCAAGGCATACTGCCAGAATGGAGAATTTTTCCTCGACTCGAAAGAGACGCTCTCTTATCCGGGAGTGGTATCGGAAATGAATACGAATGTGGATATCACGGAGAACTTATAAATTACCCAAATCCGTATGCGGCTAATTTCGATAAGAATAACGTGTATTTCGACGAGGCTTCCGTAAAGATCTACGATAAGAAGAACCGGAAGAATCGTAAGGATATGGCCATTAAGGACCGTGAGTTTATTAAAACGGAAAGCATAACAACTCCTGCCGGTACGTTCGATTGCGCTAAGGTAAAATATAATATCGCTACACGTTCCCCTAAATCAAAGGAGACAATCACTGGGTATGGCTATGAGTGGTACAGCCCGAATGTAGGCTTAGTGCGTACAGAACAATATGATAAGAATAACGTATTACAATCCTATACGGTATTGGAAGAATTAAAATAAAAAAGGCGACTACAATCTTATGATTTGTATTAACCGGTTTAAGTGGATACGCTGTTGCTGAGAAGTGACAGCGTATTTTCTTTTATGGGAAAGATTGGGCAATTTTCTTTTTGTTTGACGTTTTTCGTTAACTTGCGGCAAATTTCGGAAAATGGAAAGAGAATATAAATCAAAAGTGGGATGGTGGTATCATCTGGTGATTATCATGGTGGTAATTGGTTGTGTGGCTGCGTTTTTGCGTACCAATATATCGGCTATAGTGGGTATGATGGTCGCTGCGTTGGGGGTGCTTCATGTTTTCTTTAATACGTATTACCGGATAACGGAAGATGATGTGTTGATAGCGCATTGTAGTATTTTCCCGGAGAAGAAGATCGCTATCGCTGATATAGAGGCGTTGGAATCTACCGTGATGCCGGTGTCCAGCTACGCCCTTTCGTTGGATCGGCTGATCATATGGAGCAATGGGAAACCTTGGATGCTCATATCTCCGACCAACCGGGCTGATTTTATCAAACAGTTGAGAAAGATAAATCCTAATATACAACTTAAATAGATCTAATAGTATGAAATACGATGTCGCTATAATCGGTGGAGGTCCTGCCGGTTATACTGCCGCGGAGAGAGCGGCGCAGGGTGGGCTTTCCACGATTCTTTTTGAGAAAACGCATTGGGCGGGGTTTGTTTGAATGAGGGATGCGTGCCGACAAAGACGCTTCTTTATTCCGCTAAGACGTATGATAATATCAAGCATGCTTCCAAGTATGCGGTGAAAGCGGAGAATCCTTCTTTTGATCTCCCGAAAATCATCGCCCGTAAGAATAAGGTCGTGAAAAAGCTGACAGCCGGTATCCGTATGAAAATGACGGAGCATGGCGTGGTGATGGTTACGGCGGAAGCTTGTATCCAAGGGCGTGCGGCCGACGGGACGATTACGATCGCCGCCGGAGAAGAGCTATACGAGGCTGCGAACCTTTTGATCTGTACGGGATCGGAAACGGTAATTCCTCCTATACCCGGATTGGCGGAGACGGAATATTGGACGAGCCGGGAGGCGTTGCAATCGAAGGAGCTTCCGGCCTCTTTGGTGATAATCGGTGGAGGCGTGATCGGTATGGAGTTCGCTTCTTTCTTCAATAGCCTTGGGGTAGAGGTACATGTCGTGGAGATGTTGGATAAGATATTAGGCCCGATGGATCGTGAGCTGTCCGAAATGTTGCAAGCGGAATACACTAAACGGGGGATCAAGTTCTATCTAAGTCATAAAGTGACCGGGGTGCATGGAACCGAGGTTTCTGTAGAGAAAGACGGGGAGACATTCACGTTGCATGGCGATAAAGTCCTTTTGAGTGTAGGGCGTCGTCCGGTTACGAAAGGTTTTGGCTTGGAGACACTGGCTCCGGAGCCTTTCCGTAATGGGGTGAAGGTGAATGAGTACATGCAGACTTCCCTGCCAAATGTATATGCTTGCGGTGATATTACCGCTTTCTCCTTACTGGCGCATACGGCAGTTAGCGAGGCGGAGGTGGCCGTGGATCATCTCTTGGGCAAATTGCGCCCGATGAGTTATAAGGCTATTCCGGGTGTCGTTTATACGAATCCGGAGATCGCCGGTGTCGGGAAGACAGAGGAGGAGTTGCAGGCAGAAGGTATTTCGTATACCGTGAAGAAAATACCGATGGCATTCTCTGGGCGTTTTGTCGCGGAGAATGAGATGGGGAATGGTGTTTGTAAGTTGATCTTGTCGGAGGATGAGACGTTGATCGGTGCCCATATGTTGGGTAATCCGGCCTCGGAGTTGATCGTGATCGCCGGAATCGCTATTGAGAAGGGGATGAAATCGGATGAGTTAAAGTCGTTTGTGTTCCCGCATCCTACGGTAGGAGAGATTATTAAGGAAGCGCTTTATTGAAATAATTATGTACCTTTGTGCCGATAATAGCGGCACATGGGTACATTTGAAGGATATGTAGGGATTCGTTTGTGGGACGGACAATTGGTGGACGATGTGGTCTTTAGCCTTTTGTTCGTCTTATTTATGTGTTTTGCGTTGGTGTTCCGTACCAATTATCGTTTATTCCTGAAGATGATGCGTGATGTGGTATATGTGAAAGAACGTCAAAATTTATTTGAGGTAACGAGGGGGAGCGAATGGCTCTTCCGGAATTTCATGACGTTTCAAGCCTTGTTTCTTTGTAGCGTTTGCCTTTTTGCTATCGCTAGGGCATATGGGTATTTCAACCATTTGCTAGAAAATACGGTATTGATATCTATTGGGTTGATAATGATGGTATTGATGCTGTTTTATTGGTGTAAGCGCTGTTTCTATTATTTATTGGGGGTTGTTTTTACGGACGCTCCGAAATACAAGTTTTGGAAGACTAATTATAACGCTATTATAGGAGCGTGGGGGATCTGTTTATACATTCCGGCACTTGGTTGGTATTCGTGGGGAGCAGTATACAGATTCCTGTTTTGTTGTTTGTATTTTTCTATATTCTGTGTCGTTTTGTGATAATTTATAAGACCATACGGATATTTCACAGGAAAAATAGCAGTTTTTATATATTAGTTTGTACCTTTGCGGCCAAGAAATATTGCCTTTAGTTTTTCTGTATGAAGGCATTATTTATTTGTATAACTTTATCGAGTCAAGTACTCTATGGCATTGAATATTAAAAAATTATTGGTATCACAACCGAAGCCTGCATCGGAGAAATCACCATATTTCGATATTGCAGAAAAATACGGTGTGGAAATAGATTTCCGCCCGTTCATCAAGGTTGAACCTTTATCTTCCAAGGAGTTCAGGCAGCAACGAATCTCGGTTTTGGATCATACCGCCGTTATTTTTACGGCTCGTACGGCTATCGATCATTTCTTTCATTTATGCGAGGAATTGCGTGTGGCTATCCCGGAAACGATGAAGTATTTCTGTATGACAGAGGCGATCGCTGTTTATCTCCAGAAGTATATCGTTTATAGAAAACGTAAGATTTTTTATGGTCAGACCGGTAAGGCAGATGATTTGGTGACTGTTATCGCCAAACATGCGAAGGAGAAATACCTAGTACCTGTTTCCGATGTACATAAAGATGATCTATTCGCTTTGTTAGACGCGAAGAAAATCAACTATACGAAAGCGGTGATGTTCCGTACGGTGAGCAATGATTCGCGAAGGACGAGAAATTCGATTATGATATGTTGGTTTTCTTTAGTCCGTCGGGTATCTCTTCCTTATTGAAGAACTTCCCGGATTTCAAGCAAGACGATATAAAGATCGGCTGTTTTGGCCCTACTACGGCAAAGGCTGTTAAAGATGCGGGTCTGCGTTTGGACGTTGAGGCTCCCACGGTGGAAGCCCCTTCTATGACTGCTGCTTTGGATTTATATCTGAAAAAACAGCAAGACGGTAAAAAATAATGACGACAAAAAGGTATACCCTTTCAAAAGAAGAACGCCTGTCGTGGAAACGTTACATTGACCTATTATTCGAAAAAGGACAATCGTTCGTGGCGTTTCCACTGCGGGTCGTTTATTTACCGATGGAGGAAGAGATGCCTGCCCGTGCTTCCTTCTTAGTGAGTGTACCGAAGAAAAAATTTAAGAGAGCCGTAAAGCGTAACTTGATCAAACGACAGGTACGTGAGGCTTACCGGGTTCGTAAATATGATTTACTGGAACCGTTGGAAGCGAAGAATAAGGGCATGTTAATCGCTTTCCTGTACCTCGATAAAGAGATCCATCCGTACGCTGTGATGGAAAAGGCAATGAAGAAAGCGATCCATATCCTTCGGGATAAAGAATAATGAGACGCTTTTTTACCACATTACTCTTATTGCCGGTTTATTTCTACAAATATTGTATCTCTCCTATGACACCGGCTTCGTGCAGGTATACGCCCACTTGTTCCGAATATGCGGTGCAAGCCTTGAAGAAATATGGCCCTGTGAAAGGATTGTATCTTGCGGTTAAACGAATACTTCGTTGCCATCCTTGGGGTGGGAGCGGTTATGATCCGGTTCCGTAACGCCATGGGTTATTATGATATACATACGCATCAGATGCCTTTCCATAAGGAGGATATCGCGATTATAAATAGGATCGTGAGTCCAATGGGTGATATGCAGCCGGGTTACTTCCTGATACGGTTATTCGCTCATATGGTATTCATCCGTGGTATATATATAATGTAAAGGAGCAGATGGATCTACTTAGGGTATTGGTGTCTGGTTCGGGAGTCGTGGCGATCGGAGAGGCTGGACTTGATACACTGGCCGAATCTCCAATGGATTTGCAAAAAGAGGTGTTTCTGGCACAAGCAATTTAGCGGAGGAAACACATAAGCCATTAATCATCCATTGCGTAAAAGCGTGGGCGGATCTCATTGCCTGTAAAAAGGCCGTGAAACCGGAGATGCCTTGGATTATCCATGGCTTTCGAGGTAATGGTGAACTTGCCTCCCAATTGGTTCGCTTGGGGTTTTATCTCTCTTTTGGAGATCGTTTTAATCCGTCGGCTTTGCGTGCGCATGGCCTGATTTCCTTTTCTTGGAGACCGATGATAAATCGATTGATATCCGCGGGGTCTACCAAAATGTAGCGGAAGCGTTGGATATTCCGGAAGAAAAGCTGCGGATTCAAATCGCTAAAAACGTTTCTATCTTCCACCTAAACGGATAATTATCAATTATCAATTTCGATTCTCAATTAAAAAGTCGTACCTTTGCCTCGTATGAGATAAAGTGACAAATATATTAATGTAATACGATATAAATTAATACGATGAATTTTGTAGAAGAATTAAGATGGAGGGGCATGATCGCTGATATGATGCCCGGGACGGAAGAGCAATTGCAGAAAGAGTTGACATCGGCCTATGTGGGGATCGATCCAACGGCAGACTCTTTGCATATCGGACACTTAGTAAGTGTGATGATGCTGAAGCATTTCCAACGTGCCGGTCATCGTCCTATCGCTTTAGTGGGTGGCGCTACCGGTATGATCGGTGACCCGTCTATGAAGTCTGCTGAGCGTAATTTGCTGGACGAGGCTACTCTTCGTCACAATCAGGATTGCATCAAGAAACAATTGGCTAAGTTCCTTGATTTTGACTCCGACGCTCCTAATGCCGCTAAGTTGGTGAACAACTATGACTGGATGAAGGATTATTCTTTCTTAAATTTTATCCGCGATATCGGTAAGCATATTACCGTGAATTACATGATGGCTAAGGATTCTGTGAAGAAGCGTTTGAGCCGCGAATCCAGTGTAGGTATGTCTTTCACCGAGTTTTCCTATCAATTGCTACAAGGCTACGATTATTTGTATTTGTATGAGCATGAGGGTTGCCGTCTACAGATGGGTGGTACCGATCAATGGGGTAATATCACGACTGGTACGGAATTGATCCGTCGTACGTTGGGAGGGGAGGCTTATGCCTTGACTTGCCCGTTAATCACGAAGGCTGACGGTGGTAAGTTCGGAAAGACGGAATCCGGTAATATCTGGTTGGATCGTCGCTATACTTCTCCGTATAAATTCTATCAATTTGGTTGAACGTAAGCGACGCTGACGCCGCCAAGTATATCAAGATCTTCACGGACTTGAGCCAAGAAGAGATCGCCGCTTTGGAGGCGGAGCAAGAGGCCGCTCCTCATTTGCGTCCGTTGCAGAAACGTTTGGCGAAAGAAGTGACTGTTATGGTTCACTCTTTGGAAGATTATGAGGCCGCTGTCGAGGCTTCCAATATCTTGTTTGGTAACTCCACTCACGAGGCTTTGTTGAAATTGGATGAGGACACATTACTAGCCGTATTCGAGGGTGTTCCTCATTTCGATATCTCCCGTGATGAATTGGCCGCAGGAATCAAGGCTGTTGATTTGTGTACTGAAAAAGCCGCTATCTTCCCTTCAAAAGGTGAGATGCGTAATTGGTACAAAGTGGTGGCGTAAGTTTTAACAAAGAGAAATTAGCGGAGGTTGATACTGTAATTGATTGTTCTTCACTGCTTGACGATAAGTATTTATTGGTTCAAAGAGGTAAGAAAAATTAATTATTTGTTGATCGCAAAGTAAAAAAATAATCAAAAAATTTGCAAGGTAAGATTTTATTCTTACCTTTGCATCGCTTTAGTAAAGCAATCGGATTGTCTCATGGTGTAATGGTAGCACTACAGTTTTTGGTTCTGTCTGTCGAGGTTCGAATCCTCGTGAGACAACTCAACAATCCAGAGAGAGGGATGTCAATTGTGGCATCCCTTTTTTATTTTGTGACATTTTCTCGTATAGATAGCTTATCCGATTAATCCCTAGGGAAAATGGGGTAGTACTTACTTTGGCCATGAAGTATATCTTCTCTGCCACTTGAAGTATATCTCCTGTGGTATTCGCAGTATAATTGCGGGGATAACCTTGCGATGTGTTTTTCATCTTACA
>ENA-OQDF01000821-OQDF01000821.1-human-gut-metagenome-genome-assembly--contig:-NODE-821-length-12975-cov-2.187733_pt1 | contig 12975 bp, 16 predicted proteins | sample MGYA00242769_ERZ504597 | MGnify/ENA primary metagenome ERZ504597 (study PRJEB26092, sample SAMD00036305) | human gut metagenome | host: Homo sapiens | study: EMG produced TPA metagenomics assembly of...
CACTGCTGCTGCAGGCTATTCCTCCTACGGCAACCAGATCGGTCTTGCTACCGGTCAGGTGGAGAGATCTATCACCCCGGCTATGTGGCAAAGCGCATGGAAATCGGCGCCGTTGTAGGCGCTACTCCCGCTTCCCACGTCCGCCGCGAGTGCCCCGCCCCCGGCGATGTCATCGTTCTGCTGGGCGGCCGCACCGGCCGTGATGGTGTGGGCGGTGCTACTGGTTCTTCCAAGGCCCACAAGCTGGACAGCCTTGAGCACTGCGGTGCCGAGGTGCAGAAGGGCAACGCTCCCATCGAGCGCAAGCTGCAGCGCCTGTTCCGCCGCGAGGATGCCTGCAGGATGATCAAGCGCTGCAACGACTTTGGTGCAGGCGGTGTGTCCGTTGCCATCGGTGAGCTGGCCGACGGCCTGTACATCGACCTGAACAAGGTCACCAAGAAGTACGAGGGTCTGGACGGCACCGAGCTGGCCATCAGCGAGAGCCAGGAGCGCATGGCTGTGGCGCTGGCCCCCGAGGACGTGGACAAGTTCATTGCTCTCGCCAACGAAGAGAACCTTGAGGCCACTCCGGTGGCAAAGGTGACGGCTGAGCCCCGCCTGAACATGGTGTGGAACGGCATGTCCATCGTGAACATCAGCCGCGAGTTCCTGAACTCCAACGGTGCCGAGAAGCACCAGAAGGTCCATGTGGAAAAGGCCACGGTCTGGCAGCCCCAGTGGGAGGGCCTGACCTTCAGCCAGAAGATGAAGAACATGGTGGGCGATTTGAACGTCTGCAGCAAGAAGGGCCTGTCTGAGCGGTTCGACTCCACCATTGGTGCTGCCACCGTGCTCATGCCCTTTGGCGGTGCCTATCAGCTGACCCCGCAGAACGCCATGGTGGCAAAGCTGCCGGTGGACGGCGAGACCAGCACCTGCTCCGGCATGGCATGGGGCTTCAACCCCTTCCTGATGAGCGCAGACCAGTACAAGGGCGCTCAGATGGCTGTCATCGAGAGCGTTACCAAGCTGGTGGCCTCCGGCTTCCGCTATGAGGATGCTTACCTCACCTTCCAGGAATATTTCGAGCGTCTGGGCACCGCCCCGGAGCGCTGGGGCAAGCCGCTGGCCGCTCTGCTGGGTGCACTGGATGCTCAGATGGGTCTGGGCATTGCATCCATCGGCGGCAAGGACAGCATGTCCGGCTCCTTTGAAAAGCTGGATGTGCTCCCACGCTGGTCTCCTTTGCAACCGCCATCGGCAAGGCAAACAAGGTGGTCTCCACCGAATTCAAGAAGCCGGAGAGCACGGTGGTGCTCATCCGGCCCATCATTGACCCGGAAACCGGCTGCCCCAACTTCTTCTCCCTGAAGGCCAACTACAAGATCGTGGAGGACATGATCGAAGAGGGCATGGTGCATCCGCCTGCTCTGTGGGCTACGGCGGCATTGCCGAGGCTCTGTTCAAGATGGGCCTTGGCAACCACATCGGCTTCAAGATGCGTGCGGATAAGACCACCCATGAGATGTTCCAGCCCATGTATGGCTCCATCGTTCTGGAAATGGTGTCCGATTCTCCCGCCGGTGAGATCCTGGGCGAGACCACCAAGGAATACGTCTTTGAAGCCTGCGGCGAAAAGCTGGATATGCCCAGTTGCAGGAGATCTGGGAAGGCAAGCTGGAGCCGGTGTATCCCTACCGCAAGGCAGGCCCCACCGTGGAAAAGATCAACGGCAAGCTGACCGCACCCGCCGCACCCAAGATCGGTGTGGCAAAGCCCAAGGTCATCATTCCGGTGTTCCCGGGCACCAACTGCGAGTACGACACCGCCAAGGCCTTTGCCCGCGCCGGTGCCGACCCGGAGATCCTGGTCATCCGCAACCTGACCCCTGCCGACGTGGCCGAGAGCTGCAAGGCACTGGTCAAGGCCATCGATAACAGCCAGATCGTCATGCTGCCCGGCGGCTTCTCCGGCGGCGACGAGCCGGACGGCAGTGCAAAGTTTATTGCCTCCTTCTTCCGCAACCCGGAAGTCACCGAGGCAGTGCGCCGTCTGCTGCAGCAGCGCGACGGCCTGATGCTGGGCATCTGCAACGGCTTCCAGGCTCTCATCAAGCTGGGTCTGGTCCCCTACGGCGATATCCGCCCCATCACCGCTTACGATCCCACCCTGACCTTCAACACCATCGGCCGCCACCAGAGCATGCTGGTGCGCACCCGCATTGCATCCACCGGCAGCCCGTGGCTCTCCAAGTGCGAGGTGGGCGAACAGTTCACCGTTGCCATCAGCCACGGCGAGGGCCGCTTCGTGGCTCCGCAGGAGGTGCTGGACACCCTCATGAAGAATGGCCAGATTGCCACCCAGTATGTGGACATCGAGGGCAACCCCACCATGGACCAGCGCTATAACCCCAACGGCTCTGTGCTGGCGATCGAAGGCATCACCAGCCCGGATGGTCGTGTGTTCGGCAAGATGGGCCACTCGGAGCGCAGCGGCGAGTACCTGTACAAGAACGTTACCGGTGACAAATATCAGCCGATCTTTGAGGGCGGCGTGGACTATTTCAAGATTTGATGGTAGAATAGAGAAAAACTCCTTCCGTCATCGCTGATGCGATGCCACCCCCCTCGGAGAGGGAGGCTGAAAGGCCCCCTCCCGAGGGGGCTGTCGCCGGAAGGCGACTGGGGGAGTCACTTTCAGGAGGAAACAATCAATGTCTCAGCATGATCGTTATATCAGCCCCTTTTCCACCCGCTATTCCTCGGACGAGATGCAGTATATCTTCTCGGACGATAACAAGTTCCGCACATGGCGCCGCCTGTGGGTGGCGCTGGCCCGGGCCGAAATGGAGCAGGGCCTGACCAACATCACCCCCGATATGGTGGCTGAGCTGGAAGCCCATGTGGACGATATCAACTATGAAGTGGCCATCGAGCGCGAAAAGCTGGTGCGCCACGACGTGATGAGCATGTGTACGCCTACGGCCAGCAGTGCCCAAGGCTGCCGGCATCATCCATCTGGGTGCCACCAGCTGCTATGTGGGCGACAACACCGACATCATCGTGATGCGTCAGGGTCTGGAGCTGGTGCGCAAAAAGCTGATCGGTGTGTTGGCAAAGCTGGGCCGCTTCGCCGAGGAATACAAGGACATGCCCTGCATGGCCTACACTCACTGCCAGCCCGCTCAGCCCACCACTGTGGGCAAGCGCGCTACCCTGTGGGCCAACGAGCTGGTGATGGACCTGCAGGAGATCGACCACCGTCTTGCTGTTCTGCAGCTGCGCGGTGTCAAAGGTACCACCGGCACGCAGGCTTCCTTTATGGAGCTGTTCAAGGGCGATGCCGATAAGATCCGCGCCGTGGATGCTTCCATCGCCAAGGAGATGGGCTTTGACCCCAAGGCTGTCATCCCCGTGTCCGGCCAGACCTACAGCCGCAAGGTGGATGCTTTCATCCTGAACGCCCTTGCCGGCATTGGCCAGAGCTGCATGAAGTTTGCCACCGACCTGCGTCTGCTGGCTAACTTCAAGGAGATGGAAGAGCCGTTTGAAAAGAACCAGATCGGTTCCTCCGCCATGCCTTACAAGCGCAACCCCATGCGCTGCGAGCGTATCTGCGCACTGAGCCGCTACCTGATGGTAGATGTGCTGAACCCCAGCTTCACCACCGGCACCCAGTGGTTTGAGCGCACGCTGGACGACAGCGCCAACAAGCGTGTCGCCATGGCTGAGGGCTTCCTTGCCACCGACGCTATCCTGAACATCATGCTCAACGTCACCGACGGCATCGTGGTGTATCCCAAGGTGGTGCGCAGCCGTCTGATGGCAGAGCTGCCCTTCATGGCCAGCGAGAACATCATGATGCAGGCTGTGGAAAAGGGCGGCAACCGTCAGGAGCTGCACGAGCGTCTGCGTCAGCACGCCATCGCCGCCGGCAAGCAGGTCAAGGAAGAGGGCCTGCCCAACGATATGGTGGACCGTATTGCTGCCGACCCTGCCTTTGGCCTGACCCGCGAGGAGATCGTGGCGGGCCTTGTGCCGGAGAACTTTGTGGGCCGTGCACCGCAGCAGGTGGAGGAGTTCATCGCCAATGTGCTCAAGCCCATCTTCGATGCTAACCCCGATGCCGTGGAGCAGCACGCATCTTTGAGTGTTTGATTTTAAATGCTCTCCGCTTACGCTCTGAGCATAAACAGCGGAAGTTACAGTTTGTTTTGCAAGAAGGAGAAGCCTGTGGGCTTCTCCTTCTTGCTTTTCACGAAAAGGGCCGGAAAGAAAAACTCCTTCAGCTGCACTTCGTGCGTCAGCCGTTCCCCTTTTTGTCACCTTTCGGTGACATCTTCCCCCGACCGGGGGAAGTCTTTCTCAAAGAGGGAGCCTCTGACGAAGAGGAAAAGTTTACCGTACGGCCAAAGCCTCCCTCATAGAAGAAGGTGGCATTGCGCAGCGATGACGGAAGGAGTTCTCTTGCGCAAATCATTTTATCATGTTACACTAAAACTCCAAACCTATGTAAAAGGAGAACCGCGTATGCGATTGGATAAATACTTAGCCGAGACGGCCCAGTGCACCCGCAGCGAAGCAAAGGCGCTGCTTTCCAAAGGGCGGGTGCAGGTGAACGGTGCTGTCTGCAAAAAAGGGGACACCCAGCTCAAAGAAAGTGACACTGTGGCTGTGGATGGCAGGGCGCTCAGCTATCAGCAGTTCGTGTACATCATGCTCAACAAGCCCGAGGGCGTGGTGAGCGCTTCCACCGACAAGCGTGACACCACCGTGGTCGATCTGGTGGGGGATGCCTATCCCCGGCGGCAGCTGTTCCCGGCGGGAAGGCTGGACAAGACCAGCACCGGTTTTGTGCTGCTGACCGATGACGGAACCTTTGCCCACGAGATCCTTGCTCCAAGGCGCCACGTCTCCAAGACCTACACCGTGGTGTTGGACACGCCGCTGACCGAGCAGATGCGCACCGGCTTTGCGGCGGGCGTGACCCTTGCCGACGGCACCGCACTTTCGCCTGCGGAGGTGACGGCCCTTTCGGCCGATGGCTGCACTGTACGGGTGGTGCTCAAGCAGGGCGTATACCACCAGATCAAGCGGATGTTCGGCGTGTACGGCGCAGGCGTGAACGGCCTGCACCGGGATGCCATCGGCGGCCTTGCACTCGACCCGGCCTTGCACCGGGCCAGTGGCGGGAGCTTTCTGCCGAAGAAGTGTCAAAAATTTCCAGCTGACAGGGTCGGCTTTTCACCCGAATTTCAAAAAAGCAACACATTTTTTCGGTAGAATAGGGGGCAGAACCACGCAAAAAGGCACTTTTTTGGTTCAGAATGGCCCCTAAAGATAATATTCACAAGAAAAAACTATCTTTTTTGTTGAAATATGTTGCAAAAGTAAATTCTTTTGTGTAAAATATAAAATGTAATGCAGCTAAATTGTTAAAAATCACGACCGGCTGCCGCTGCGGTTTGCACAAACGAGGAAAAGGGGTATCCATTATGGCCAATAGAGTATTTCAAAGCGTGATCTACCAGATGAAAGACGCGATCAACCGGGTGGTCGGCGTGGTGGATGAGACCGGCGCTGTTATTTCCTGCTCGGAACTGAACCTGATCGGCGAAGTGCGCGAGGGTTTCATGGCGGAGCGTCTGACCGCAGGCGACCGCTTTGTGCGCGATGCTACACCTATCAGCAGTTCTCCAGCGCCAAGCATAATGATTATGCAGTATTCGTGGAAGGCGTGGACGAGACGGCTGGTCAGTTTGCCGCCATGCTGTCCATCAGCCTGCAGAGCATCAAGCAGTACCACGACGAAAAGTTTTGATAAGTCCAACTTTATCAAGAATGTGGTGCTGGATAACATCCTGCCCGGCGATATCTATGCCAAGGCCCGTGAGCTGCACTTTGCCACCGATGTTTCCCGCGTGGTGTTCATCGTGCGTGTTACCAGCGGCGGCGATATCTCCGCCTACGATGTGGTCAGCAGCCTGTTCCCCGACAAGCAGAAGGACTTTGTGTTCAATATCAGCGAGACGGATACCGTACTGGTCAAGGAGATCCGCAAGGGCATCGACCGCACCGATATGGAAAAGCTGGCTGCCAGCATCGTGGATACCTGTCCGGCGAGCATTACATCAAGGCTGTGGTGGGCATCGGCACCCCCATCTCCAACGTGAAGGATCTGGCTACCTCCTTTAAGGAAGCACAGATCGCCATGGAAGTGAGCAAGGTGTTCGACACCGAAAAGCAGATCATCCGCTACGATAATCTGGGCATTGCACGCCTGATCTATCAGCTGCCCACCACCGTGTGCGAGATGTTCCTGCGCGAGGTGTTCAAGCAGGGCAGCATCGAAAGCTTGGATCAGGAGACCCTGTTCACCATCCAGCGCTTCTTCGAGAATAACCTGAATGTGTCTGAAACCAGCCGCGGCCTGTTTGTGCACCGCAACACGCTGGTGTATCGTCTGGAAAAGATCAAAAAGCTGACTGGCCTGGATCTGCGTGAGTTCGACGATGCTATCGTCTTTAAGGTAGCACTGATGGTCAAGAAGTACCTGTCCAACAATCCGGCCAAATACTAATAAGCTGCAGGCTCTGCCTGCAGTGCAGAACCGGCCGCTCGAAACCGATGCTGGCCGGTTCTTTTTGCTGTGAAAACAGATTTTAATGTCAGGAGCTAATATTACCCTATGATCGATTTAGAACACGTTTCCAAGGAATATAAACGGGGCGGACCGCTGGCACTGGACGATATCAACCTCCATGTGGACGACGGCGAGTTCGTGTTCCTGCTGGGCCATTCCGGCGCAGGCAAATCCACCCTGCTCAAGCTACTGCTGCGCGAAGAGCTGCCCAGTGAGGCAAGGTGACCGTTCTGGGCAAGGATGTTGCCAGCCTGCACCGCCATCAGGTGCCGTATCTGCGCCGTCAGATGGGCATTATCTTTCAGGATTTCCGGCTGATCCCCACCATGACTGTGTACGAGAACATCGCCTTTGCCATGCATGTGACCAACGTCAAGAGCCGGGAGATCAGCGACCGTGTGGAGTACATGCTGGAGCTGGTGCATCTGGAGGATAAGGCCAAGGCCTATCCGGACACCCTTTCCGGCGGTGAACAGCAGCGCGTGGCTGTGGCCCGCGCCCTTGCCCACGGCCCCAAGCTGGTCATTGCGGACGAGCCCACCGGCAACATCGACCCGGAATTGAGCCTGGAAATGATGGAGCTGCTGGAGCGGGTGAGCGAAACGGGCATCACCGTGGTGGTTGTTACCCATGAGCACGAGCTGGTGCGCCAGTTCCACCAGCGCGTCGTCACCCTGAAAAAGGGCCGCATCATTTCGGATGTGCCTGCCGACAAGGAAGCCATCCGCGCACGCGCAGAGCGCAAAGAACGCCTGTTCGAGACCGAGCTGGAACCCGCTGACACCGCAGAAAAGGAGGCGGCCACCGTATGATGAGACCTTCTACCTTCTTTTTTCTGATCCGGCGCGGCATCCGCAATCTGGGCAAGCACTGGGCCATGACCTTTGTGTGCATCCTGTCCCTCAGTGTCTGTATGACCCTGAACACCTTTGCAAGCCTTGCCGAGGTGAACGTGGACAGCATGGTGAACTATCTGGGCAGCCAGAACGAGACCGTGGTCTATCTGGACCCGGAGTGTGATGATGCCACTGCGCAGGCCGTGGGCGAAAAGCTGGCGGCAATGCCCGGCGTGACCAATGTGCAGTTCGTCTCCAAGCAGGACGTGCTGAACACCTACCGCAATTACATGGAAGATTACTCCTCCTGTGGGATGAGTTGAAAATGACAACCCCTTCAAGCCAACTACCGCGTTTCCATCGCGGATCTGAGCCAGATGGAGAGCATGAGCAAGCAGATGCAGGCTATTCAGGGCGTGTACAGCGTTACCGCCCCGGTGGAAATGACCAACGTCTTTGTGCAGGTGCAGCGCTCTGTTACCAAAGTGGGCCGCGGCATCGTGCTGGTGCTGATGGTCGTCAGCATCATCACGGTGGGCAGCACCATCCGCCTGAGCGTGTTTGCGCGCCGCCGCGAAATTGAGATCATGAAGTACGTGGGCGCCACCAACGGTCTGGTCACTCTGCCCTTCGTTGTGGAAGGTCTGGCCATGGGCCTGATCTCCGGCGTGCTCACTGCAGCGATCAGTCTGGGCGGCTACTCCTACATGGTGCAGGCCTCCGACGGTCTGGGCGGCGTGTGGGAAATGATCATGGGTCAGGCACTGGTGCCGGTGAGCGCCGTCTGGTCCACTATCATCGTACAGCCTCATCGGCGGTGCCGTTGTGGGTGGTCTGGGCAGTATGTTCTCCATCCGCAAGCACCTGAACGTGTGATCGAAAGGAGCCGCACATGAAAAAAGCACTTCATGCAAAGCCCTTCCGGCTGCAGATGCCCGGCCATACGCCGCGCCATGCACGGCCGGAGCCTGCCCGCAGCAAGCTGCTGCGCGGCGTGAGTCTGTGCCTGGCGGCGGTATGCCTTGCGGCAAGCGTCAGCTTCCAGCCGGCCACGGCAGCCACCAGCATGGCCAGCCTGCAGAACAAGCTGAACAGCCTTTCCAAATCCATCGACCAGCACAAGAAGGAGCTTTCGGACGCAAAGAAAAAGGAAGCTGCTGCAAAAGCGCTGGAAAGTGAGCTAAAGGAGCGCGTGGGCGTCATTCAGTCTCAGATCAGCGTGCTGAGCACCCAGATCGCTGCTGTGCAGAACAACATTGGCCAGACCGAGCAGAAAATCACCGCCAAGGAAGGCGAGATCACCCAGAAGCAGGCCGAGATCGACAGCCAGTGGGGCGCTTTTAAAAAGCACATGGCTGCCATGCAGGAGCTGCGCGACGGCGGCAGCGTGGCCATGCTGAGCGCAGTGAACGACCTGTATGAGCTGCTCACCTTCAACGAGGTCATGCAGGATATCTCCATTAAAGATACCGAGATCATGGACAACATGAAGGCGGCCAAGTCCGAACTGGAAGCGGACAAGGTGGAGCTGGAGGCCCAGCGCAAGGAACTGCAGAGCCAGAAGGCGGAGCTGGATACCCAGAACTACCAGATGAAGGCAAAGCAGAGCGAGCTGAACAGCAGCATTTCTGCGGCGCAGCTTTCTGCACAGGATGCCCAGAAGGCCCAGCAGACGGCACAGGCCGCTATTGAATCGGACGAGCTGAACTATGAGGCCGTCAAGAAAGAGATCCAGAAGCTGATCGCGGCCGCTGCATCCAGCAAGCCGCAGCTGAGCTTTACCGGCTTTGCCTGCCCGCTGAAGAGCTATACCCGCGTTTCCAGCGAGTACGGCTGGCGTAAGAATCCGGTGTCCGGCGTGAACAGACTGCATGCCGGCATTGATCTGGCTGCGCCGGGCGGTACCCCCATCTACGCAGCCGCCAGTGGCTATGTGCAGGTGGCAGGCTGGTCCAGCGGCGGCTATGGCAACTACGTCATCATCTATCACGCAGCATGTCGGACGGCAATGCCTACAGCACCCTGTACGGCCACATGAGGTCGGTCGCCACCAGTGCGGGCAAGTATGTCAAGCAGGGCGAGCTGATCGGCTACGTTGGCTCTACCGGCAACTCTACCGGCAACCACCTGCATCTGGAGGTCTGGAAGGGCGGCAAAAAGGCCAATGCGTCAATCCGCGCGGTTATATCCCGTTCCCGCACAACTGAGTGTGTTTATAAGGAGTCTGGTATTCTATGAACGAACAAAAACACAAGCGCTGGCTGCGTATCGGCTGCCTTGTTCTGGCAGGCGTGTTTGCACTCTCGCTGCTGAGCAGTGTGATCATGATGCTGCTGTATTAACAGGGAGGGGCAAGCATGAACCGTAAAATCTCTGTGGGCATGGCTGTCACCATTGTGATCCTTGCCATGACCGTGACCTTTTCCATTACCATGCTCATTGCCATGCGTCTGTTTGACAGCACGGTGAGCAGCGTGAAGGAAAAGGAGAGCATGTACAACAAAGTGGCCGAGGTGGACCGCTATGTGCGCAGCAACGACTACTACACCATTGATGAAACGGTGCTGTACGACCGCCTGACCGCAGGCTACCTGCTGGGCACCGGCGACAAGTACGCCCGTTACTACACCGCCAACGCCTACACCGAGCTGATGAACCAGCAGAGCGGCAAGGTGATGGGCATTGGCGTGGAACTTGGCATGGACCAGACCGGCTATGCCAGAGTGACCAGGGTGTATGAGGACTCGCCTGCGCAGGAAGCCGGTATCGTGGTGGGCGATTACATCACTGCTATTGACGGCACCGATGTGAAGAGCTTTCCGGGGTGGATGCCGTGCAGTCCCGCCTGCAGGGCGAAGCCGGCACCATCGTCAATGTTACATGGCTCGACAGCAAGGCTGCTTCCCGGACGACGGACCTGACCCACTCCGGCTACACCAGCACCACTGTGGACTACCAGATGCTGGACAGCGTGGGTTACATCAAGATCCGCCAGTTCGACGGCAGCACGCCCAGCGAGCTGGACTATGCATCCGGTCTCTCACTACCAGCGGTGCCCAGAGCCTTGTGTTCGACCTGCGCGATAACGGCGGCGGCGTGTTGGATGATGCCATTAGCTGCATCGACCTGATCGCCCCGGAAGGCACTGTGCCTATGCCGAGGATAAGAACGGAAACCGCACCATCATTGGCAGCAGCGACGATGAGAGCAAGGTGGAGCTGCCCATCGTCTGTCTGGTCAACGGCAACACCGCCAGCGCAGCAGAGCTGTTTGCTGCCAGCCTGCGCACTATGAACGGCGCACGTCTGGTGGGCACCACCACCATGGGCAAGGGAACCATCCAGAGCAGCCGCAGCGCCTTTCGGATGGCAGCGCCGTGAGCATCACGGTGGCAAAGCTCATCTGCGGCGACGGCTCCTGCTTTGATGGCACCGGCCTGAGCGTGGATGTGGAGCGTGCCTCAGTGCCGAAGAGACCACGAATTTCTACGATTATACCCCCGAGGATGACCCGCAGATCCAGCGTGCGGTCAGCGCAGCACAGCAGCTGAGCGGTACCACGACTCTGGGCGGTGTCAACGAAGCAGCTTCTTCGGCTGCTGCTTCCGAAGAAGCCGACAGCGCTGCCACTGAGCCGGAGAACGCTTCCTCTGAGGAAACGGCTTCCTCCACCGAAGCAGAAGCTGGCAGCGAAGCAGCATCCAGCGCAGAATAAAGGGTAAAACCGGCAGAAATGCTGCATGGGCTTCTTTTTGCAAAAAGGGAACCGGTTTATTGCGGTGCTGTTTGCCGTACGCATGTTCCTTTCCTGAAACGGCTTTTGATCACGCCCGTAGGGCGCGGTGATGCCGCTTGCCGTACCGACTCCTCACGTGAAAAGGCGTTTTGGAGCGCCCCGCAGCGCTCCCGTTTACCGTACCGACCCCTTCTCGTGAAAATGCAACCCAGCCAGACCCGCAGGTCTGCTGGGTTGCCATATTATAATAATATTTCCGTTGAATATGCCCAAAGCGACGCGGAGCATTCAAATCGTACTATGAAAAAGGATGGAATCTATGCCCGAACTGACCGACCTTTCGGTGATCCGCGCCCTGTGTGAAAAATACGATTTTGCACTCTCCAAGGGTTTTGGACAGAACTTTATCATCAACCCGGGTCTGCCGCCCAAGATCGTGGATACCAGCGGCGTGGATAAGCGCTATGGTGTCATTGAGATCGGCCCCGGCATCGGTGTGCTGACCCGGGAACTGGCAAAGCGCGCCGCCAAGGTGGTGTCCATTGAAGTGGACGAACGCCTGCCGCCGCTGCTGGCCGAAACAATGGCCGGAGTGGACAATTTTAAACTGGTATTACAGGATGTACTGAAAGTTGACCTGAAGGCTCTTATTGCGGAAGAGTTCCCCGGTATGCCGGTGGCTGTGTGCGCCAACCTGCCCTACTACATCACCAGTCCCATCGTCATGAAGCTGCTGGGCGACCGCCTGCCCATTGAAAGCCTGACCGTCATGGTACAGAAGGAAGCTGCCGACCGTCTGGCTGCTGCGCCCGGCACCCGTGCATCCAGCGCCATCAGCTGCGCGGTGAGCTACTATGCCACCTCCAAAATGATGTTCACCGCTGCGCCCGGCAGTTTTTACCCGGCTCCCAAGGTGACCAGCGCCGTGGTGCGCATGGAAATCCGTCCGCAGCCCGCTGTGCAGGTGGAGGACGAAGAAGGCTATTTTGCGCTGGTGCGTGCCGCCTTCGGACAGCGCCGCAAACGGCTGCAAACGCCATTGCCAGCGGCCTGGGAATGCCCAAGGACGCGGTGACAGCCGCCATTGAAGCCGCCGGTTTTGATGCCCGCATCCGCCCGGAAGCCCTCACACTGGAGGATTTTGCAAAGATCCAGCAGGCCCTTGCCCGCTGAAGCAGCCCGCTGCTCAAAAAAGAATACAACAGACTTTGAACCCCACAGGAGCCGTCCGCGGTTCCTGTGGGGTTTTTATGATAATAGAATCGAATGGTTCGATTTTATTATCGATGTATTGCGTTGAAAATTCCTGGTATCAAAACGTGATGCAACAGAAAAGAATGCTAAAAGCAGACGAAAGCATGAACTGATGGCAATGGCACCTCATTTGTTAAACGGTATAGTATACTGTTTGGGGAATGAGTTGCTTTTTTTTGCGCGCTAAGAAGATATTGACAAGCCGTGCGTTTTTTGGTATTCTATCAAAAGACCGCTTGGTCCATGCTGGTGTGGCGCAATGGCAGCGCAACTGATTTGTAATCAGTGGGTTGCAGGTTCAACTCCTGTCACCAGCTCCAAAAAGCCGCTCAGGAACGTTGATTTCTGGGCGGCTTTTGCTTTTGTGTTTTTGCTTTCGGCACAAAAATCCAAAAATTCCGCAAAAGATGTTGACAAACTACCATCCGGGTGGTAATATATACAGGCAATCCATGGACTGCAAAAACTGAATATGGGCGTGTTCCCGAGTGGCCAATGGGGACAGACTGTAAATCTGCTGCTTTCA
>ENA-OQDF01000822-OQDF01000822.1-human-gut-metagenome-genome-assembly--contig:-NODE-822-length-12974-cov-1.914610_pt1 | contig 12974 bp, 18 predicted proteins | sample MGYA00242769_ERZ504597 | MGnify/ENA primary metagenome ERZ504597 (study PRJEB26092, sample SAMD00036305) | human gut metagenome | host: Homo sapiens | study: EMG produced TPA metagenomics assembly of...
GTATCACCTATCTTAATATACTCACCGGTTTCAAGAATACGCAACAACTTGGCTTGCAGTTCAAACGCCATCTCACCGATTTCATCCAAAAAATAGTCCCATTGTTCGCTTCCTCGAACAGTCCCTTCTTATCCTTCAATGCACCGGTAAACGAACCGGCTTTATGACCGAACATTTCACTTTCCAGCAACTCCTTGCTGAACGAAGAACAGTTAACCGCTACAAAATTCTGCCGTGCACGCTTACTACTGTAATGGATGGCCTGGGCAAATACCTCCTTACCCGTGCCCGTTTCTCCAGTCAACAGTACAGGAACATCAGTTCCCGACACCTTCTGAGCTAATGAAACGGCATCCTTCAGAACTTTGGATTCTCCCAGGATAGAATCAAAAGAGTACGTCTGCCCCACCTTCTTCTCCAGTTTTTCCAACCGTACATTCATACGCGCTTTCTCTACGGCACGGCTTATCAGAGGAATAATCTTGTTATTATCGTCTCCCTTGGTGATATAGTCGAAAGCACCGTTCTTGATGGCTTGTACTCCATCGGGGATATTGCCATGCGCTGTCAGCAGAATGACTTCCACATTGGGTGCCGCCTTCTTGATAGCCAACACCAAGTCCACCCCATTTCCATCGGGCAGAAATACATCGCACAAAGCAACATCAGGATTTTGGAGTTCCAGTTGTTTCAGGGCAGCCCTACAATCACCGGCCTGACAGACATCATACCCCTCCAACTCCATCATACGCGTCAGAAGAGTACGGATTTGTACTTCATCATCAATGATTAGAATCTTACTCATATCTATTCGATAAGTTTTTAAACTGATAACGGTAAAAACAGGGGTGTGCAAATATAAGGCTTTTCCCGAATATCGACGGCACATCTTTTGAACTTTTATAAATGAAAAGCCAAGAGCCTGCTACCAGCCAGAGCATGAATATCCCACCACGGCAATGCTACAACGGCATTATGCAGGCCAAGCTCAGGTGGCAAGCCCCGTCCTCCCCCCCTTCATTTTGGGAAGAGGCCACCTGAAATGAAAAGCCGGAAGGAAGAACCTCCGGATGAATGCAATTATGAAACTGTTAAAAAGAAACAAGAAATGAAAGTTTGTAAATTCGGCGGAACTTCCGTCGGCACCGTAGAGAGAATGAAACATGTAGCAACACTCATTAAAGATGCAACACCCAAGATTGTGGTAGTGTCTGCCACCGCAGGCACTACCAACCATCTGGAGGAGATTGCCGCCAACTTATTCAACCGTGAAATGGAACAAGCCCACGACCGCATCACCCGGCTGGAATTCCAGTTCATCGAATTTGCCAATGGGTTGCTGACCGACGAGAAACTGAAACGGGAAGCAATAGATTATATCCTCGACCGCTTCCAGCAACTATGGAAATTTACCAAGAACTCTTTCACCTCCGTCGAAGAGAAGGAGGTGCTGGCACAAGGCGAACTTATCAGTACCGCTCTGATGCATTTCTACCTGCGCGAGCTGAAAATTCCCAATGCACTGCTTTGTGCATTCGACTTCATGCGTACCGGCCCCGACAACGAACCTGACTTGGAATATATAGAACAAAAACTCCGAGAACAGCTTGCCTGCCATCCCGGCATCAATCTCTTCATCACTCAGGGTTTCATCTGCAAGAATGCCTATAACGAAACAGATAACCTGAAACGCGGCGGCAGTGATTACACTGCTTCCCTCATTGGCACCGCCTCCAAGCAGACGAGATACAAATATGGACGGACATAGATGGCATGCACAACAATGATCCGCGCGAGGTGTCAGGTACCCGCCCCGTGAAACGCCTCAGCTTCAACGAAGCCGAACAACTGGCCTTCTATGGTGCCAAGATACTGCATCCTTTCTGTATCGCTCCGGCACGCCTAAGGAATATTCCCGTCCGGTTGCTTAACTCTATGGAACCATCGGCAGAAGGCACGCTGATTTCCAACCTGCAGGACGACAATATCATCAAGGCCATAGCCGCCAAGGACCACATCATATACATAAAGTTCGAATCGAACCATAATCTGTGTCCCTATCTGTTCATCAGCAAGATTTTCGACATTTTTGCCAAGTACGTACCCCCTCTGCCTGCTGGTATCTTCCAATCTGGACGTATCTGTGGCTATAGACGACTGCACTCGTTTATCGAACATCATCTCCGAACTACGCCAATATGCCCATGTATTGGTAGAAGACCGCATGACCATCGTCTCCGTGGTGGGCAACATGCAATGGGAATTGCCGGGTTTGAGGCAAAGATTATGGAGGCGCTAAAGGACATCCCCCTACGGATGATTTCATATGGCAGCAGCAATAATGACGTGGCATTCGTCATTAAGAATACAGACAAAAAAGGGCTTTACAAGCCCTAAATGATAAGTTATTCCAACCGGAATATGCAGAACGGAACTAAAAGAAATGGTTCCGTATCTCCTTCGCGATGTAACGGCCCATCAGCTCCTGCCCCGGTTTGTCGGGATGCAACCCGTCGCGCAGATAGCGCCCACTACCGGAAGGCTGCTCAAACTTTTCGGTGATACCACAGTTGGAGTAACAGTCTATCAGCTGCACGGAAAGCGCCCGGCACAACTCACGCAAGATGGCAATCTTCTGCAGATTCAGTGCATTGTGTTCGGGGTTGCCGGTCTGAATCGGCGTGCACACGAATACGCGGCATTGGGGATAATGCTCCAGAATGGTCTGAATGGACCAACGGACACCGCCCGCCATGGTGTTGACATCTACTTCATCGAGCGTCTTCCCTTTAAGGGCCTCTTCGGCACTACCCAAGTTACGGTCATTCGTTCCCATAGAGAACACAAAGACATCGGGCGCAGGGTAAGCGCCACTTTCCACTTCGGCTATGAACTTCTGGATATGCACCTTTGACACGTTGTTGTGCCGCATCTGCAACTCATGCTTATCCTCCGTAGCCTGCCAACCGCCGGAGATGCCGGCAAAAGCTTCGCTGCCATAATCCTGAGTATCGGGATGGCATGCCCATGTGGCAGAACCGACCGCCACGTTGTGATGTGTAGCGAATCCGAGTTTATCCACTACAGTCTTAGACCATTGTTCGCCTGCGGTAATGCTGTTTCCGTCGCACCCGAAGTTCAGCTTGCTGAGTCCGGATAAAGAGATTGCGCGTGCAGCGCAATCCCCATCCAGACAAGAATCCCCAAAACCATCAATCTATTCATCTTCTTATGATAGAAAACCTATGAAAAAACGTTCAATAATTTCCATGCACATACGTCCGTTGTGATACGGACATTTCCAGAACCCCGCCTTGTCATCATCGGTGTTCACCGTGCCGTCGGCACGCACGCTCCAATGCCATTCTCCGTACTTGTAGTCTACCAGATGCTGCTTGATGAAACCCCAGCATCGGAGAGCCTTCTGCATGGCCACTTCGTCATCAAAGTGCTGGTAGAGGTTGGCATGTCCCACTACGTTCTCGGCCTGCACCCCACCAGTGGCGGTCGGTATCGGTCTTTCCCTTATCCAGAAAAGTCTCGTATATCATGCTGCGTCGGGCGTCAATCCTTCATCGGCAGCGGCAGCGATGTATTCTACAAGTGGTTCCACTTTCTCCAGGAGCTCCTTATCGCCCAGAACAAGGGCAGCCTCGTGTATCAACCAGGAAGCTTCGATATCGTGCCCGTAGGAGACAATTCGGTACTTGCTCACCCAATCATCATTGAAGAACAATTCTAGATGGCCGGTCTTGATATTCAGAATCCGTTCAGTAAAAAGACCTATCAAATTACGAAGCTGCTTCTCCAGACGAGCATCCTTCCATATCCGGAAAGGTTGGTATAAGGTTCCAAAATATGCAGATGGGTATTCATCGTCTTGCGCTCGTTCTCATCCTTGGTGCTGAGGCGCATGTCGGCTATCTCTCCCCATTCGCGGTCAAGGCTTCACAATAACCGTTCTTCACGGGGTCGAAACTATGCTCTTCAATCGTCTCAAACAAGCGGATGGCATATGCCAGTGCTTCATCATCGCCCGTGGCACGAGCATATTCACTCAGCCCGTAGATGGCGAAACCCAAAGCGTAAATCTGCTTCTTGGTATCGAGCGGATTGCCTTTATAGTCGAGAGACCAGTAAACTCCGCCAAATTCATTGTCGTAGAAACGGTCGATAAGAGTGCGTTTGGCACGCGTAGCCGTTTCCAGATACTCCGGCCTCCTCAGCAAGCGGTATGCAGCCGAAAAGGTCCACAAGATGCGGGCGTCAGGATGGCCCCCTTTTCAGCTTCGGGCTTCACCTCCTCTCGACCCGTGATACGGCCGTAGAAGCCGCCGTTCACTTCATCCGTCATTCTGTTTATCCAGAAGGGGAGGATATTGGAGACCAACTCCTCCTCCATCTCCTGCTTCATCTTCTTGATATCCACTATTCTATGAGTTTAAGTTATAAGTTATTCTGCTGAAGGTTCTCACGACGCTTTTTCAAGTCTGCATTGATGGCTGCCATACGCGTCTTGTTCAACGGGTAGACGAATACGACAAGAATGGAAAGTACAGCTATCGCAGCAGGAATAAAGCTCATCAGATACTTCAAGCCATCCAGCGCTTCGGGGCGTCTGCACAGCATTCTCTGCAGTGTTGTAACCAAAGAATGCCAACAGCGCCATTACTGCCCAGCCAGCAAATGCACCGCCGAACTTCTGTGCCATAGAGCCAGAAGAGAATATCAGCCCTGTAGATGACGTACCGTCCTTCTGCTCGGCATAGTCGGCCACATCGGCATACATACTCCAAATAAGCGGGGATACGATACCGGTACAAATGGAGATAAGCACCTGGAAAACCATCATCAGCCACCATCCCAGCCCGTCATTCGGCACAAAGAAGAAGAGCACACTGAATACTACCAGGCACACGAGCGAAATGATATAGGTTGACTTCTTTCCAAACTTCACGGAAAGAGGCACAGCCAGCGCCACACCAATCATATTACACACTTCACCCACCATCAGGAACAGACCGGCATACAACACCAGATTGAATACCCCAAAATCGAGGAATGCATTGGCACTGATATAGTCCTTGAAGAAGTAGGCGGCAGTAGCTCCACGCACCGTATTGAAGAAATTCGACAGCAACGCCGCACCGTTCAATATCCACCAAGGCGAATTGCGCACCAGCGACTTCACATCCTTGCCGATAGATTCGGACGCCACACTCTTGACATGCTCGCGCGTCATGCTAAAGCAAAACAGAAAGCCTAAAAAGCAGAGCGTGGCAATACATACCATGGCATATTGCAACTGGAAGCATTGCTATAGTCCATTGATTTAAACCAATTGCACAATGGCTCCCATGCTCCCAAAGCGATAAAACTACCTCCGTATGCAAAAAACATACGGTAAGAAGAGAAAACCGTTTTTGTATTCGAATCATCAGTCATTACTCCCAGCATAGCCCCGTATGGTACATTGATTGCCGTATATACCGTCATCATCAGGATGTAAGTGACATAAGCCCATACCAGCTTACCCGTTGTCCCCATGTCGGGCGTGTAAAAAGTAAAATCCCAGCAATGGCAAAAGGAGCTGCAATCCACAACAAATAAGGACGGTATTTGCCCCAACGCGTATGAGTACGGTCTGCAATGACTCCCATCATCGGATCGGACACTGCATCCCAAATACGTGTCACCAGCATCAGCAATCCTGCATCAGCCAAGCTCAAGCCAAAAATATTCGAATAGAAGAACGGTAAGTAATAGGAGAATATTTCCAGAACATAGAGGAAGACATATCCCCAAAACCATAACCGATTTTCTCTTTTAGTGTTGCCATAGTATGTTGTATTTTTATTATTTCATTATCTGCAGATTCTTGTCTATCAGTCTCTTCAACGTTTCTACCGAGCTGATGAAGACAAGCCGTCAGCAGGCGTATTCATGCAATAGTCCACCAGCTTGTCAATGGTAGAAGTGGCTACATGCATCCGCGTGTCAGAAGAAGCGTAGTAAATAAATACAGTTCCGTCTTCATCGGCAATCCAGCCGTTGGTGAAAAGCACATTGCTTACGTCACCTATACGCTCCTCACCCTCGGGTACCATAAAGGCCCCACCGGGAGTGGCAATCAGTTTCGTCGGATCTTCCAAAGAAGTCATGTACATATAAAGCACATAACGCAATCCGGCGGCACAACCGCGGACACCATGAGCCAGATGCAACCAGCCTTTCGGAGTCTTGATGGGATGCGGACCTTCACCATTCTTCACCTCCTTGATGGTGTGATAGTAGCGCTGGTCGATAATCTTCTCTTCCTTCACCTCGGCATGGGTTATGTCATCCACCAGCGCCCAGCCGATACCACCACCGCTACCGGCATCAATAAAGCCATCCTGCGGACGGGTATAGAGGGCATACTTGCCATCTACAAACTCCGGGTGCAGCACCACGTTGCGCTGCTGACTCTTGGTCTTCAGGTCGGGCAGGCGTTCCCAATTCTTCAAATCCTTGGTGCGAGCAATGGCAGCTGTAGCCGTAGCCGAGGACAAGTCACCGGCGGGCGCATTGTCGTCGTGGCGTTCGGCGCAAAAGATACCGTAAATCCAGCCGTCCTCATGAGCGTGAGACGCATGTCGTATACATTCGTTGCCGGAATCGTATCTTCAGGCATGGTGATGGGGTAATCCCAAAACCGGAAATTATCAATGCCGTTGGGACTCTCGGCTACGGCAAAGAACGACTTGCGGTCAGCGCCCTCTACACGTACCACCATCAGATACTTGCCATTCCACTTAATGGCCCCCGAATTCATGGCCGCATTCATACCGATGCGTTCCATCAGGTACGGGTTGGACTTCTCATCCAAATCATACCGCCAGAATACAGGTGTATGAGCAGCCGTCACTACCGGATATTTATAACGTGTGAATATGCCATTGCCGTCTTCCACGGCCACATTCTTTCTCGTAATCAGCTCTTCGTGTTTCTGAAAGAGCCTCTCTACCTTTTCTTTAAAAGCTTCCATGTCTGTTATATTGATTGTTTGTTTATTGATACAGATTTACATCGGCTGCAAACAGCGTCTTGGGATTGTTATAAAACTCCCCAAAATCCTCCGCAGATGTCTGTCCCGGATAGGGGCATAGTAATGGGTCACCTTTTCACGGGCATTGCGCCACACCAGCACATAAGCAAGCGAATATTTCTTTAACGCAGGCAGCAGAGTACCTGTCCACCATTTGGCATCGGGGATTCCTTCGTAACCGGTTTCGGTCACAGCAATCACCTTATTGTGTGCTTTCCCTATACTGTCGATAATGGAAAGTGCCCTATCCATCCCGGCAAGATAGGTATCCCGGTCGAACTGATAGGTATCGAAGCCAATAACGTCTATCAACTCGTCGCCCGGATACTTCTTCAAATATTCCGTTGTGTCCTTGGGTTCCGTGCCCGGAGAGTAAGCATAGAGTGCATTATCCACTCCCCTGGCCTGCAGAGTGTCCACTGTCATGTGCCACAATGTCTTATACTCTTCAGGGGTACACAGTTTCTCGCCCCACCAGAACCAGCTGCCACTGTGTTCGTGCCAGGGACGGAAAAGTACGGGTATCTTCACGCCGTCCGCCGTCTTCAACGAATGAAGGAAATCGGCCACTCCTCCCAACCAGCCGGCAAACTTCTGATGATTCTCTCCACCGGGCAGGATGGACTTCACCACCGTCGTATCCGATACATCCCAGGCATCACCGCCCGTTTCAGGATTGCGCGCATGCCAACTGAGCGAAACCATGCCGCCCCGCTGATACTGATTGATTATCTCTTTCCTGATTTTATCGAAGGGCACCTTATCCAGATTGGCGGCATTCCCTAGTTCCAACTCTCCCAAATCAAAACTGATGACAGCCGGATAGTCGCCACACACGCTTTTCACATCCGAACGGCCTTCCTCACCTTCCCAGCCGATACCATATACCGTATCGTCATGATGGCCGAGCATGATACCTTTGGAAGGGATTTTCTTCAAGTTAGCCAGTAATCTCTCCGTTTCCTGCGTACGTGCAGCAGCCGTCTCTTCATTCACACTCTGTTCTTTCTTGGAAGAACCGCAGGCGGTCAACAGACTCACCGCCAGCATCATCGTAACAAATTTTACTTTTCTCATATCCATGTTTTTCAATTACGGTATTATTATTGGTACCACTAATTCCTAGTACAAAGATAGCGGATTGCACCAAGAGAAAATGATACAATTTTATCCCTTTACTATATTAAAAAACAGAATATAAAAAACGTATCATCTTACTTTCACCGGAACGCGCTTCCGCGAGACAATTCCCCGTTCCACCTTCCGGCGTTCCAGCTTCACCGATTCGCTTGTAAAATCGGGAACATTGTACGAGTAAACCAGACGTCGTAATACTCCCACGGATTTTCCTGAGGAAGCAGAAAAGGCTTGCCCACCACCCATTCTCATCCATACTTGCCAGATACAGACGGGTATAAAGCCCATCTCCCTGCGGCTACTGAACACAAACCATCGAGAGTTGCTGCTCCAATTATGGAAACTTTCCGTATCATCGCTGTTCACCTCCTTTATGGGACGCATACCGCCATCCTTCAAATCCAACAACCATAAATCGGCTTCTTTATGCCAAATTGAGAAATTCCCGTAATCCGACAAGTAAACATGATATATTCGCCGTCGTACGAAGGTCTCGGGAAGGAGATACTTTTCTTCATAGCTGCCGCATTGACCAGCGTATCTATCGTTTCGCCAAATGTCCCGTCTTCCGGGTTAAAATCTATACTGCACAAGCTATAACGTATTTCCTTATATTCCGCCGGTATCGGCTTGGCCTCCGCTGCACAGAAATACAATTTGCGTCCGTCCGGTGAAAACACGGGAAAAGTCTCGAAGACTTCCTTCTTCTGAAGCAAGGGGGAGAGCAGCAATTCATGTGTCTCGGGATGGTAGACCAGTACATCCGATTCCAAGTCGAGCACTTCCACACGTTCATCCTTCACAGCATGGAAAGACTGGCGCGTATTGTTGACAGAATAGCAATATATTTGCCGCTTGGATGCCAATAAGGGTATACAGCCGCAGAGAGAGTGGAATCCGTTTTCGTATCCAGCATTTCGCGCTTCCCGTCTATCTGCATCAAGGTCCCTCCGTTCTTTCCACGGACATGCAGGCTCAGATGGTCCGGATTTGTTTTGTTGAAAGCATGACAATTCAGGCACATGCCCGGCACCATGGTATTCTCCAGCAAGGAACGCTCCTCGAACGAAGAAAGGTCGCGCTCATAAATGCCCATCTTGCTATAAACTTCATATCCGGGAGCCAGCTTGCGGTATACCACCCCATAATCTATAGGATACGGACTGACATACATGGGAAAAGAGCGGTACTGTTTCCACTCGCCATCTTTCCGGATACATACCGTAAACTGAAGGCTATCACCCTTGTTCTCCTCCAAAAGCTCTAGCCATGCCTCTTGCGGAAATGATACTATTTTATCATTAATATGCATCTCTCCGGACTTTCCTCCGATCACGGTCACATCCACACGTTCGTACGCTCCGCCAATACAATTGAAATTCATGGGAGCAATGGTTGCAGGAATAGTCACACCGATATAGTCAGGATAGATATCCGGCCATTCATCCACCCTTTCCGGGGAAGTCACCGAATTGCTGCAAGCGGCAAACCACCATGCAGCCATTATGCAAACAGCTATATTCTTCATCTTTTTCATTTTACTTTCTTAGTAGCAAATAATTCCAGTATGTACTGCCGAAACGCGCCTCCAACATCTGCCGGGCATTCTGCTGCGAGGTATATATCCGCGCAAATTCCGTTACATCCCGCACCACTTGGGGCGAAATGCTCCACGGCATACCCTGGAAGTTCTTGTGCGTCTGTGTCCATACATATATCAACGCCTCTTGATAGCTGCGGGGAATATGGTCGTAGCCGGCATGCTTACCCAGCGGATAGTACTTCATGAAACGTTCCAAATCACGTTGCTGCAGGACATAGGCCAGCATATACTCAAATGCCATCCGGTTCCGGTGGTTGTGCTGGTAAAGCAGCCCCAGCATGATGTCCGTTTCCTGGCTGCTGAACAAGAAGTCTTCCGTATAGCGTATCTGCCTCAACCAACCCCACTCCTTGTGGGCATTGATTTTTCCTCATTATACAGATAGGTCATGGCATCCTCCGCCCAATCCTTATAGAAGATTGTCTTCCTCAACAAACGCAGGTACTTGGCTGCCACTTCGTATTGCCCGTTTATCAGGTTCGTCTCTGCCAGACGCTTGAAGCAACGGCCACTCTTGTTGAAGTTAGGTATGGCCTCCATCGCCTCAAAAGTGAAACGTTGTGCCGTATTGACCATCCCCAAATGATAATACGCCTCACTGGTGGGCAACGGCGAAGTAAAGTCACGCTGAAACTCCGGTAGCAGCCCTTCCGTCCCGTTCTGGTAAAACTCGAACATGCGGTCGCCCATCTGTCCCATCTTTCCCAAAGCAAGATTCAGGCAGGTCACGCCGAAAGGTGAAACCGGCGACTTCTCTTCTGCCTTTTCTATAACCTCCTGCCATTGTTTATTACGTACCAGCTGGTCATACTCCATCGCTTCCTCTTTATCCATATCGCAACCGGCTGCCACGTAGTAATAACCGAACAATGTTACCGCCACCACTTGCAGAACTCCATAAAATACCGGTTTCTTCTTCAAAGCGGGCAAAGCGGCCAGCAGGAAAGGGAGGACAACCAGCAATACGGCAAGCCCTATCTCTATCCAGGGAATCACTGCCGGGAAACGGTAATATCCTATACCGCCCATCAGACGGTAAATAGGAAATTGTACCCACATGCTTGCCAATAGCGGACAGCCGATACCCCACAATCCTACCCCCCAGAACACTCCGACACCACCCCAGAAATTCTTACCTTTAAGATTCAACAAGAACTCGCGTACAATCACCCAGCCCATAAAGATAAAGTGTGCCGCACCCGCTGTCCAGTAAAGTAGCGGAAGGACTATCAGAATGTACGCCACACGCAGCCACTTCCCCTTTAAATCCGCATACCAGCAGGATGCAGACAATGCTAACAGCAGAGCCACCACCAATGACAGCATCGCATTTTCATCACCCATGAAGTGCCACAAGACAATGATAGGCAGAAAACTCAGCGGATAATACACATCAGCCGCACCCTGCTCCTTCGCCAGTTTCCAAACCAACCGTTGCAACAACACGTACAAAAAAGCCAGAATACAAGCTCCCGCCCACACGTGATAATAGAACTGCGTCAGATACTCAGCGATATAATCGGCCAACCCACCGGGAACCGCTATCCGTTTCCACCAGTAGTCGGCATCGAACAAGAAAAGCTGGAACTGCTCCTGATAGGAAATATGGGCCGGATATACGTTTCCCCAAAAGAGAAGCACCGCTACGCCGAAAAGTATCGACAGCCCTATCTTCCAAGTCTTTTTCAGAAATAAGAACATTTACTATTTACAATTTATTATTTACAATCTGTTACTCTCTGTATGTCTTGTCATTTGAATTCCTCAGCCTTCAGTTGCCGGTTTTATCCGCTTGATGGAAGAAGCATCAAAAGGAACGGGAGTGGCCGACAAATCGGGGATATTGTAGGATTTCAATGTCAAATCGTCTTTTTCAGGGTCGGACTGGGGTAGCACAAAAGGCTTATGCGCCTTTCCTTCGGCATCCAGATAGGCAAAATAAACCCGCCCGTACTGCCCGTCACCCCGCTTGCTGGCAAAGGCAAACCAACGGCTACCTGACGACCAACTGTGATAAGTGTCCGAACGGTTGGAGTTGACCATTGGCAGGGAATCGATGGCACCCGTCTGCAAATCCATCAGCTGCAATTCCGTCTCCCGGTGCCAAATGGGGAATGTTCCATAATCAGCAACGGTATAGAGCAGGTAGCGGCCGTCCGGTGAAGCTTTCGGATGACACACGGAGCCTTTCTCCAGCCGGGCATTCCAAAGGGTATCCACGCGGTCGCCCCAGGTGCCGTGATTGGCATCGAACGCAATGCGGCAAAGCGAATAGCGTAATTGCTGTACGCTGTCCGGCAATGGAACAGCTGGAGCCGAGCAGTAATATATCCATTTCCCGTCGGCAGAGAAAGTGGGAAAGTTTCTAATACGGTGGAATCCGCCGTAAGCGGAGACACAATCATCCGGTTTCCGTCAAAATCGGCGACAGCCAAATCGGAGACGGTATCGTAAACTTCCAGACGGCGGTTACTTTCCGTATGGAACATGGGAATAATCACATTAGACGAGAACACACCATACCGCCCGTCAGGATGGAAATCCCCGTAGACAGCCGCAGATATCATCTGTCCATTCTTCAAGGCAAGCTTACGGAGCTTGCCGTCACGGTTCAGGATAGTCCCCCCTCCCTCGCCCCGAAGATGGAACATCGAAAGGTTGCCACTATTTCCTCCGTGCACATGACAGTTCATGCATTTGCCGTCTGTCTGACTGTTATCCGCCAAAATACGCTCTTCAAAATTCTCAATGCACCGTTCACGTATCTGCAAGGCATTCCATACTTCATAACCGGGTTCTATCAGACGGTAACTGACATAGCGTCAAGCTTGTCCGCCACCACCTGCCATGCAAAAGAAGGATAGCGTAGCCAGCGACCGCTGGTACGGGCAGTAACAGTCACTTCCAAAGTATGCCCCTTCTCCGCTTCCAACAATGCACGCCAGGCTTTCAAGGGAAACACCGCCTTGTTCCCACGCGCGTTTATCTGCAAGCTGTCCGATGCTCCCTTTACACTCACGCACACCGCATCCACCCCTTCATTCCGCACAAGGAAATTCAAAGGAGCCACATTGCAGGGAATGGTTACATCCTGATATTCAGGATAGAGCTCCAATAACCGGTCTGCAGGCTGTACAGACGTCCGGA
>ENA-OQDF01000823-OQDF01000823.1-human-gut-metagenome-genome-assembly--contig:-NODE-823-length-12963-cov-2.412823_pt1 | contig 12963 bp, 26 predicted proteins | sample MGYA00242769_ERZ504597 | MGnify/ENA primary metagenome ERZ504597 (study PRJEB26092, sample SAMD00036305) | human gut metagenome | host: Homo sapiens | study: EMG produced TPA metagenomics assembly of...
TCCGGTCTCTGGCTTTCCATGTTTCTACCATATCTCCGTATATCGCATTTGCAATAAGATGTTCTACACCGGACACATGTATCAGCCTGCTTGCACGCTTTTTCTCTGTAGAAGTCGCTATCACAGCCGGAATCTTATGTGCATCTAAGTATTCTAATAAATCCCGTAATCCTTCTTTATGCGGAACAGAGTCTTTTGTCACTTCATCGAAGTACTCATGCTTCATTGCCCTTGCTTCATCATAATCCAGTCTGTCTCCAAAATATTCTGCAAATTTTTTTCGGATTGATTCTGGATTTCTTCCCCTGAAAGAATCTGTCAATGCAATCGGAATGTCTACGCCCAACTTTTTGCCTGCATAAATCCATCCTTTTGTAGAAAGGCATTCTGTATCAAACATCGTTCCATCCATGTCAAAAATTACACCTTTTACCATATACTCTTATGACTCCTTATTCTCACTATACCCGGTAAAGAATTCAGATAATGCATCCAGTGTCTTCACAAGTACCGGAAGTTCGGTATCATCCAGTTTGTCCAGGATAGCCTGTGTCATCTGTCTGTGGTAATCTTCGTGATGATGGTAAGCCTTTACACCTTTTTCTGTCAGCTTGACAAGAACGACTCTTCTGTCTTCTTCACTGCGGTGACGCTCCACATATCTTTTATTCACCAGACTGTTCATGCAGTCGTAAGGGATCCTACCGTAATATTCAGCTTTCTGGCGATGGAAGACATATTATTTCCTTCTCCGAGTCCGATTGCTTCTATTACATGCATATCATTATTTGTAAGATCCTTGAACTCGTCCGTAATAATCGCCTTTTCTTCCAGTTCCCATATTTCATTGATCAGACTGACCAGTGTCTGATTGATCATCTTATATGCGTCATCCATTCCCATCTTCTGTAATTTCCTTCACTTTAACTCTTCATTCTTTACTCTTTTCTTTTATTATACCCTTTCTGGCATCAGAGAATCAATAACTTCTTTCACAGTTTCCAGATGATCTGCTCTGTATGCATATGCCCCGCAGAAAAGTAATGCATCATCGACATTTCCCTTTGCCGCATTGATCAGTGCCTGTGTAATACAATATGGTGTCGTTCCCGGATTGCAGTGTTTCAGACAGCGGTAACAATGTGCGGGAGCGATCCTGCCCTGTTCTTTTACTTTTTTCATAAATGGATTCAGAATCGCACGTCCCGGCATTCCCACAGGACTTTTTACGATTACGATATCTTCTTTTCCGGCATTCAGATATGCTTCTTTATAGCGAATGTCTGCGTCACATTCTTCCGTTGTAACGAATCTGGTTGCCACTTGTATCGCATCTGCTCCAAGGGAAAATGCATGTGCAGCGCTTTCACTGTCATGAATTCCTCCACCGATTGCTATCGGAATCTTCTTTTCGTATTTATCCGAATAGTTCTGTATGATTTCTTTGATTTTCTGAATCTCCTGATCGTATATTGCCTGTCCTTCATATTCATCCAGCTGATCTTCACGAAATCCCAAATGTCCCCCGGCAAGCGGTCCTTCGATCACTACCAGATCCGGTATTCTTTGATATTTTTTATCCCAGTACTTTAATATGACATTCGCCGACTTTGCAGTAGATACGATCGGCGCAAGCAGAATGTCCGAATCCCCCACATATTTCGGAAGTTCCGTCGGAAGTCCCGCTCCCGATACGATCAGATCTGCGCCTGCTTCTACCACCGCATGCACATATTCTTCATAATGCTCCATGGCAACCATCAGATTAAATCCTATGATTCCATCCGGTGCCAGTTTTCTTGCTTTTTCATATTCCGATTTCACCGCTCTTAAGTTTGCTTCTAATGGATTCTTTTCAAAATCTTTTTCTTTAAAGCCGGGTTGAGCGGCAGAGATGATCCCTATGCCGCCCTCTTTTGCAACTGCTCCGGCAAGATTTCCAAGGCTGATCCCTACTCCCATACCACCCTGGATAACCGGAACTTTTGCCATCTTTGTTCCTATTTTCAATGGTTGTATTTCCATATCTTTTTCCTCATCATATCATAGAATCTATGTGTCCATACCTATTACATATTTCTGAAGCGCTCGTATCTATGTCTTATCAATTCCTGTTCTGACATGCTTCCATATTTCATCAGAAATTCTTCTATTGCTTCATTTATCTGCATGATCACAGAATTCATATTCTGAACCGTATATGTTTGCGGTTCTGCGAAAACACGTTCTACGATTCCCTGCGATTTCAGATTCTCTGCAGTCAGTTTCATCACTTCTGCGGCTTCTTTTGCTTTAGAACTGTCTTTCCATAGAATGCTTGCAAATCCTTCCGGCGAAAGAATCGAATAGATAGAATTCTCCAGCATCCATACTTCATCCGCAGTTGCCATCGCAAGTGCTCCGCCGCTTCCGCCTTCACCGATAATGATAGATACGACCGGAACCTTTAATCCGGACATCTCATAGATATTTCTGGCAATTGCTTCTCCCTGTCCGCGTTCTTCTGCTTCCAGTCCACAGAACGCTCCCGGTGTATCAACCAGACAAATGACAGGTCTGGCAAATTTTTCTGCCTGTTTCATCAGTCTTAATGCTTTTCGATAACCTTCTGGTTTCGGCATGCCGAAGTTTCGTTCGATATTTTCTTTCGTATTTCTTCCCTTTGCCTGTGCGATCACCGTTACCGGCATACCATGGAACCTTGCCACACCGCCGATGATTGCTTTGTCATCTGCAAAATATCTGTCACCGTGGAATTCTACAAAGTCTGTAAAGAGCGCATCGATGTAATCACTTCCTACCGGACGGTCTTTTCGTCTGGAAAGTTCTACTCTCTGCCATGCCGTTAATTTTTCTTCTTTCCTTCCGTCTGCCACCAGATCCTGAGCACATTCTTTTCTATTAAAATCTGTTCCTTTTCCATTCTCATGAAGTGCAAGGATTTTAGAAGTACTGCTTCATCTGCGGACGTTCTACAATGGCATCCAGAACCCATGTTCCAGTAAGAACTCTGCTCTTTGGAATCCCTCCGGAAGCTTTTGGCCGATGGTCTGCTCGATCACTCTTGGGCCTGCGAACCCGATCAGAGCTTTTGGCTCTGCCAGGATCACATCCCCGAGCATCGCAAAGCTTGCGGTTACTCCGCCAGTCGTGGGATCAGTCAGTATGCTGATATAAAGAAGTCCGGCATCACTGTGGTGCTTCAGTGCTGCGGATGTCTTTGCCATCTGCATCAGAGAGACGATTCCCTCCTGCATGCGGGCCCTCCGGAGCAGGCAAATAAGATGACCGGAAGTCTTTCTTCTGTTGCCCGCTCTACTGCCCTTGCTATCTTCTCTCCAACTGCTTCTCCCATGCTGGCCATCAAAAATCTCCCATCACAGACTCCGATAGCCGTCTCACGGCCGTCAATCTTTGCTTTTCCTGTTATGACTGCTTCTGAAAGCCCTGTCTTTTCCTGCAGTTTTTCCAGTTTTTCTTCGTATCCTTTGTATTCCAGAGGATTCCCTCCCTGAAGATCAGAATCCCACTCTTCAAAAGAACCTTCATCTGTAACCATCTCGATCCTTCGTCTCGCATGCACGCGGAAATATCCCCCGCACTTCGGACAGATGTAATGATCTTTCTTTACATCCTCTGCAAATAATTGCTCCTCCACACTTGTTACATTTGCGGAGTAATCCCTCCGGTACTTCCGGTCGTCTGGTAAATGTAATATAATTCTTTCTTCCGACAGCAATTCTGGTTTTCTTAAATACGTTGTCCAGCTTCATCAGCAGTCACCTCTACAGTCTTTCAATAAATTCAATATCTATATTTCCCTCAATGTAATCCGGATGATTCACAATTCCATACTGATAATCCACATTCGTGTCAATTCCTTCTATAATGACCTCACCCAGCGCACTCTGCATCTTGTGGATTGCTTCCTGACGGTTCTTCGCCCATACGATCAGTTTTGCCACCATGGAATCATAATATGGCGGAATCGTATAACCACTGTATATTGCAGAATCGATGCGGATTCCTTTCCTCCCGGAAGATACATATCCGTGATCGTTCCCGGAGACGGGCGGAATCCTTTCTCCGGATTCTCTGCATTGATCCTGCACTCGATCGCATGTCCGGTCAGTTTAATGTCTTCCTGTGTATAGGACAGCTTCTGTCCGGATGCGATACGGATCTGTTCCTTTACAAGATCTACACCGGTTACCCATTCCGTTACCGGATGCTCCACCTGGATCCTGGTATTCATTTCCATGAAATAAAAGTTCCCGGATTTTTCTAATAAGAACTCGATCGTTCCGGCATTCTCATACCCTGCTGCTTTGGCGGCTTTCACCGCCGCATCTCCCATCTTTTTTCTCAGTTCATCTGACAATGCAACAGATGGGGATTCTTCAATCAATTTCTGGTGATTACGCTGGATGGAACAGTCTCTTTCTCCCAGATGGATCACATTGCCATATTTATCTGCCAGAATCTGGAACTCAATATGTCTTGGATTTTCTACAAAGTGTTCAATGTACATCGTCGAATCGGCAAATGCATCTCGGTCTCTTTCTGCGCCGTCTGAAATGCAGATTCAAACTCTTCCGGTGTCCATGCAGTACGCATGCCTTTCCCTCCGCCGCCAAGGGCAGCTTTTATAATAACCGGATAGCCGATCTCCTGTGCCAACGCAGCACCTGTCTTTGCATCGTAGACCGGTTCCTTACTTCCAGGTATGACCGGAACGCCTGCTGCCATCATCGTATTTCTCGCAACCTGTTTATTACCAAGCTTGCAATGACTTTAGAATCCGGTCCGATGAATGTAATATTGCATTGCTCACATAATTCTGCAAATTTACTGTTCTCAGACAGGAATCCGAATCCGGGATGAATTGCATCTGCACCACTGATGATCGTTGCACTGATGATATTTTCCATACTGAGATAGCTATCTTTTGACGGAGCAGGACCTATGCAGATTGCTTCATCTGCAAGCTTCGTGTGCAATGCTTCTTTATCTGCCTCGGAATAGACCGCCACAGTCTCTATTCCCATCTCACGGCAGGCGCGGATGATGCGCACTGCAATCTCTCCCCTGTTTGCGATCAATACTTTTTTAATCATCTTTTACACTCCTATGCTGCTTTTTGTTTATCCAACCATGAATGTCAGTTCTGCACTGATACTACCTTTCCATCCACACTTGCGACTGCCTCGCCGACACCGACAGGCCCTTTTCGCCGGATGATCTTCGTCTCCAGACGTACCTTGTCTCCCGGAATGATCTTACCTTTGAATTTACATTTATTGATTCCGCCGAAATATGCAATCTTTCCTTTGTTTTCTTCCAGACTTAAGATTGCAACCGCACCGGCCTGTGCCAGCGCTTCCACGGTCAGTACTCCCGGCATCACCGGTTCTTCCGGAAAATGTCCGGCGAAGAATTCTTCTCTGTAAGACACACATTTATATCCCACTGCGTATTCTCCCGGTACATAATCCTCAATGTAATCCAACAGAAGAAATGGGTGGCGGTGCGGGATGATTTCTTTTATCTGATTGATATCCAAATGATTCATACTGTCCTCCTACACGATGCGGAACAATGGCTGTCCATATTCCACACCTTCCTGATTATTTACCAGAATCTCTGCGACTGTTCCGCTGTAATCGCTTTCGATCTCATTCATCAGCTTCATTGCTTCTACAATTCCGAGTGTCTGTCCTTTTTCTACTCTGTCACCGACTTTTACGAAACTTTCCGCATCCTCCGCAGGTGCTGCATAGAATGTTCCTACCAACGGGGATTCCACCACATTTCCGACAGGTGTTTCTTCGGCAGACGTTCCCGATATCTGATCTCCTTCTGCTGCTTTTTTATCTCAGCAGCAGAAGTTGTTACCGCATTCACCGGTGCAGACAGATTTTCCGTCACATAGCATGTATTTTCTTTCTTGCTCAAATGCAATTTGATTCCTTCTTCCTCATATTTAAATCCTGTCAGATCTGACTTTGACACGGCATCTATGAGTTCGATCATTTTCTCCATTTCCATATGCTCTTTGTCCCTCCTGTGATTCTCCGCTAGCCTTCATACCGCTTCAACAATAACACTGCATTATGCCCTCCGAATCCAAGCGAGTTGGTCAGTACATAATCCACTTTCTTCTCAATCGGCGCACCAATTGCATAATTCAGGTCACATTCTTCATCTGCGGTTTCTGTTCCGACAGTCTGATGAATGAAGTTATCCTGAATTGTCTTCACACAGGTAATAAACTCTACACCTCCTGCTGCGCCAAGCAGATGTCCGATCATAGATTTTGTAGAATTGATCACAACATCCTTTGCCGCTTCTCCGAGTGCCAGCTTAATTGCACGTGTCTCGAACAGGTCATTATGATGTGTACTGGTTCCATGTGCATTGATATAATCTACCTGAGAAGGTTCGATCCCGCCTTCTTCCATTGCAAGTTCCATTGCTTTGGCTGCTCCGCTTCCGTCTTCTGCCGGAGAAGTAATGTGATATGCATCTCCCGTAGAACCGTATCCGACAAGTTCGGCATAGATGACTGCACCACGTTGTTTTGCATGTTCCAGTTCTTCCAGAACAACTACACCTGCACCTTCTCCGAGAACGAATCCATCCCTGTCTTTATCAAATGGTCTGGATGCCTTCATCGGATCTGTAGAAGTCGAAAGTGCTGTCAGACTTGTGAATCCTGCGACTCCGGTCTCACAGATACATCCTTCTGCTCCACCCGCCAGCATCACTTCTGCGTCACCATACTGGATCGCACGGAATGCATCACCGATGCAGTTTGTTCCACTGGCACATGCTGTGACAACATTCGTGCATTTCCTTTCAGCCCAAGCTGGATGGAAATATTACCTGCTGCCATGTTCGAGATCATCATCGGAACCAGCAATGGATTGACTCTTCCCGGTCCTTTGGTCCGGATCTTTTCATATTCTTTTTCTACTGCCTGAAGGCTTCCGATACCGGAACCTACGATCACACCGACACGGAACGGATCTTCTTTTGACATATCAAGTCCGGAATCCTCGAATGCTTCTTTCGCCGCCGCTACCGCATACTGGGAAAATGGCTCCATTCTTCTTGCTGCCTTAAAATCCATTCTGTCTTTTGCCTGAAAATCTTTTACCTCGGCCGCAATTTTCACCTTATATTCCGTAGTGTCGAATTTTGTGATCTCTCCGATTCCTACTTACCTTCTTTGATACCGTCCCAGAACTCCTCTACGGTATTTCCGATCGGAGTCACTGCTCCAAGTCCTGTCACTACAACCCTTCTCTTCATATATCTTAATCTCCTTTACATCACCATACCGCCGTCTACATGCAATACCTGTCCGGTAATATATCCCGCATCCTCTGACGCAAGAAATGCAACCGCATTCGCCACATCTTCTGCTTTTCCGAATTTTCCAAGCGGAATCTGTGCGGCAGACGCTTCTTTTATCTTTTCCGGAAGTACTTCTGTCATGTCGGTCTCGATAAATCCCGGTGCAACTGCATTGACCGTGATTCCTCTGGATGCCACTTCTCTGGCTGCTGTTTTGGTCAGTCCGATCACACCTGCTTTGGACGCCGCATAATTTGCCTGTCCTGCATTACCGCTGACACCTACAACAGATGCCATATTTATGATGCGTCCGCTTCTCTGGCGGATCATCTGGCGGAGTGCAGCTCTTATTGTATGAAATGTTCCCTTCAAGTTTGTGTCCAATACCTTATCAAAATCTTCTTCTGACATCTTCATAAGGAGTCCATCCTTTGTGATTCCTGCATTATTAACCAGAATATCAATTCTTCCCTGCTCCTTGATCACCGTCTCGATGAATTCTTTACAGGCATCAAAATCGACCACATTACATTGTATGATCACCGCTTTACCGCCTGCAGACTCAACTTCATTCTTTACTTCTTCGGCTCTTTCTCTGGAACCGTTATAGTTGATCACAACTGTTGCTCCTTTTGATGCAAGCTTTACAGCGATTGCTTTTCCGATTCCTCTGGATGCTCCGGTTACAACCGCAATTTTTCCTTCCATTGTCTGATCCATCTTTACGATTCCTCCATCCTGTTTCCACCATCTGCGAGTTCCTCACAGACTTTATCCACATCCTCCCACTGGGAAATGTGGAATACTTTCACATTTCGATTGATTTTTCTTAAGAATCCTTCCAGTGTCCTGCCCGGTCCGATTTCGACGAATGTATCCACACCATCTGCGATCATGCGCTCCATGCTCTGCATCCAGCGCACCGGTGAACTGATCTGTGTCGTAAGAAGCCCCGGAGTTTCTCTGATATCCGTTACTTCTTCTGCCGATACGTTTGTCACATACGGAATCTTCAATTCATGAAATCTGGTATTCTCCAGCTCTTCTGCCAGCTTCTCTCCCGCCGGAACCAGCATCTTCGAATGGAACGGTCCGCTGACATTTAACATAATTGTCCGTCTTGCACCTGCTTCTTTTAATTTTCCGGCTGCTTCTTCCACAGCCTTCGTCTTGCCGGTGATAACAATCTGTCCCGGACAATTATAATTTGCAACTGATACATCTGCTATCGGTTCGATCACTTCTTCGATTTTCTCTGCATCCATGGAGATGACCGCACACATAGCACCTTCTCCTGCCGGCACCGTATTCTGCATCAGAATTCCTCTTTTTCTCACCAGACGGATCGCATCCATATCATTCATCCCGCCGGCAATTGCGATCGCCGGATATTCACCGAGACTTAATCCTGCCGTAACATCTGCTTTCAACCTTTATTCTCTGCAACTCTTGTCATCGCAAGACAAGTGGTAACCATCGCTGCCTGCGTATATTCCGTCAGATCCAGTTTGTCATTTTCTTCAAAGCAGAGTGCTTTCATATCCAGACCAAGCTCCTCACCTGCCTGATCAAATATGTATCTTGCGATCTCACTGTTCTCATAAAAAGTCGGCTCCCATGCCGGCTTTCTGAGCTCTGTCCGGGATAAATAAATGCAGTCTTACTCATAGAATCCTTTTCCTCCGATCAATGCATCTGTCTCATTCACCAGTTTCTGAACCAGCTCTTTACATGACATTCTTTCTTTTACCATACCTGCAATCTGTCCTGCCATTACACTTCCGTTCTTCACATCGCCTTCTACAACTGCTTTTCTAAGTCCGCCAAGTGTAAGCTTTTCTAATTCTTCAAATCCGGCTCCGGCGTTCTCCAGTTCCAGATATTTTCTCGTCATATCATTGCGAAGGGCTCTGACCGGATGTCCTGTGGTTCTTCCTGTTACTTTGGAATCAATATCCTTCGCTTTAATGATTCTTTCTTTGTAATTCTCATGTACCTGGGATTCATCTGTAACGACAAAATGTGTTCCCATCTGAACACCTTTTGCTCCCAGCATAAATGCGGCGGCGATTCCTCTTCCGTCTGCAATTCCTCCGGCAGCAATAACCGGAATATTGACTGCATCCACGATTTGCGGAACAAGCACCATCGTTGTACTCTCGCCGATATGTCCGCCGCTTCACATCCTTCTGCTACCAGGCATCTGCCCCGCAGCGTTCCATTCTCTTCGCCAGGGCTACAGAAGCAACAACAGGAATAACCTTTACTCCGGCTTCTTTCCACATCTTCATGTATTTCTCCGGATTACCTGCACCGGTGGTCACAACTTTTACACCTTCTTCAACGATTACCTTTGCAACCTCATCTGCATAAGGACTCATCAGCATGATGTTGACACCGAACGGTTTGTCTGTCAGTTCTTTTGCCTTGCGTACCTGATCTCTTACCCAGTCTGCCGGAGCACTTGCTGCACCGATGAGTCCCAGTCCGCCGGCTTCGGATACACCTGCTGCCAGATGATATTCTGCCACCCATGCCATACCGCCCTGGATGATCGGGTATTCAATTCCTAATAATCTGGTTACTTCTGTCTGCATAATCTCTATACTCCCTGTCTTTTTATAATCTTATTTTTATGTTACTGTCCTGTATTTCTTACTCTTTGTGAGCATTTACGTACTCTACAACATCACCTACTGTTACGATCTTTTCCAGATCTTCAGATGGAATCTCGATTCCGTATTCATCTTCCAGTGCCATTGTCAGTTCAAAAAGATCCAGGGAATCTGCTCCGAGGTCATCTTTGAATGATGCACTTTCTGTGATTTTGCTTTCCTCTACTCCTAAGTTGTCTGCTACCATTTTTTTAATCTGTTCTAACATGTTTTTGTTCTCCTTCTCATATTTGTTTTTACTGTTTTTTACCATTCCAGAATACTTGCGCCCCAGGTAAGTCCTGCGCCAAATCCCGCGAGGATAATCTTCTGACCTTTTTGCAGCTTTCCGGCTCTGTTCAGTTCATCAAGAAGAATCGGAATGCTTGCGGAAGATGTATTTCCGTATTCTTCCAGATTCATCGGAAATTTTTCCAACGGCTCGCCCAGCCGCTTTGCGATTGCTTCTACGATTCTTTTGTTCGCCTGATGTAAGATATAAAAGCTGATTTCTTCCTGATCCACATTATTTTTTCCAGCACTTCTTTTACTGCCTGCGGTACGCTCTTTACTGCAAACATAAATACTTCTCTTCCATCCATCTGCATCAGATATTCTTTATCATCCGGCTTCGGCAGATCTTCCGGTGATAACACGCTTCTGTCATATCTGCTCCGGCAGCACAATGCTTCGCCTTTGGAACCATCGGAGTGTGTCACCGAAGATAATATCTCATATCTTCACTTTTCAGTACTGCTGCTCCGGCACCATCCCCGAACAGGATACATGTTCCGCGGTCCTTCCAGTTCGTCAGGTTCGACAAACTTTCACTGCCAATGATCAGAGCCGTCTGATACACACCCGCATTCAGATACGCCGCCACTGTATTATAAGCAACTACGAATCCGGTACATGCCGCACTCAGATCAAAACAGGTTGCACGCTTTGCTCCGAGTTCTCTTTGCACTTCACAGGCTGTACATGGAAGTATTACATTTGAAGAAATCGTAGAAACGATGATCAGATCCACGTCATCTGCAGTAATACCTGCATTTTCAAGTGCCTGTCGTCCGGCTTGGACGGCCATGGATACCGTCGTCTCTTCTCTAATGATATGACGTCTCACGACTCCGGTTCTCTCCCGGATCCACTCATCACTGGTATCAACCAGTTTTGCAATGTCATTGTTATCCATTACAAATGATGGTACGCAAGATCCTGTCCCACATATTCTTCCAGTCATTCTAAATACCTCTGATTTATTTTGATTCTAAATTATTTTGACTGTCAAAGTATATATCAAGAAATTTTGTTTGTCAAGTATTTTGAATATCAAAATATATTTTTTGAAAATTTTTTGAGATATTTTTATTGATGTATTTCATGATTGGAACGAAATGTCCCTTAACTCAACTGATTATTATATAGAATTTTCTCTCATGAAGACATCAGAACTTACCTGATGCCTTCATTCACATACAAAAATCTGCAATAGAACCTGCCAACTGCACGTTATCCAAGCTTTTTCGCTTTTGAAACCATACAGGATCTGATATACGTCATTCCCGTGACCAGATAAATGACAGCTACAACAAGAACCGCCAATATACCAGTATTCAAGAACATATTTGCTATTAATGTAAGCAACAGTAATAGCGGTATTACTTTGTTCAATACGATATAGGTCTTATATGCACTTTTGTATATAATTTCTTTTTCTGCCTCATCACAGCTTTCCACCCATTGTTCCGTAAATTTTCTTGAAGTTGGATCACCTTTTTTCTCCGGATGTGCCGCCTGTATCGCTTTTACATAACGTACAGAAAGATAAATATCGTAGAAATAGCACAGTATAAATATAATGCAGGCGAATAAAAAATATCTGGATTTTCCTGATTCTATATACTTCAAAGAATATCCAAAGGATAAAATTATGATGCAGGCCACCTGTGACACCAAATTAACCCCACTGGTCCACGCTCCCCATTTTTCTTCTTCGTAATCCAGTTCATAGAATCTGTCCTCATCTGCATCCTTCATTTCTTTGTATACATTCTTTAACCGGTATAAACTGTATTCACCAACAACTACCGTAACAACCGCGATTATAATCAGAGCTGGAAATATATATTGCTGAATCGTTCCGTTAATCGTTCTGATTCCTGCATCTATTCCTTTTTTCATCAGTTCATAAATGACTGCCGACACGCCTCCGGCGATTCCCCCGATTATCACTGCCGCGAGCATCTTCCACGTTGCGGTAAAATAACTACTTTTCTTTTCCTTCATCATTTATCTCCTCTTCATATATAAAAATATCTTCTACACTGACTTCACAAATCTTCGCAATCTTTAATGCGAGTGTTACTGACGGCGAATAGTCTCCTCTCTCTATCTGGCTGATCGTCTGTCTGGATACGCCTGCGAGCTTTCCCATCTCGGTCTGATTGACGCCAAGTCTTGATCTGTATTCCTTCAATCGGTTTATTAAAGGCAAATGCTCATCTCCTTTATCAATCATATTTTGACAACTTTTCTTGTCATTTAAATTCTAACAGATGACAACTATAGTTGTCAAGTTTCTATTTAATTCACTAAGCCAAATCCCCGAACCGTAATAAAAGGTTAGTTCTCCATTTAATTATTATGGCATGCGAAACCGCAGGAATAAACTTACAAGGTCCTATCCTGTGCTGACTCCAACATGGGGAAATTCTAAAGCAAAAAAGTTGACCTAAAAACGAGCTCACAAAAAATCCAAACTCGACATTCGTCTCAGACAGTGGATTGTGAGCAAACGGTCACTTTTTACTTAAGAATTACCAACCATGAGTCCGTATGCACAGGATAGGACCTTGTAAGTTTATTCCGATCGGTGACAGCCGCTATAATGCATTAAATAGAAAACACTCCTCCAAACTGTGAAAATCCCAATATACAAGCCGCACAT
>ENA-OQDF01000825-OQDF01000825.1-human-gut-metagenome-genome-assembly--contig:-NODE-825-length-12959-cov-1.862219_pt1 | contig 12959 bp, 11 predicted proteins | sample MGYA00242769_ERZ504597 | MGnify/ENA primary metagenome ERZ504597 (study PRJEB26092, sample SAMD00036305) | human gut metagenome | host: Homo sapiens | study: EMG produced TPA metagenomics assembly of...
CTTTCTTGTACGGGATGGAAGGATAAGAAACATGGAATCAGATATCATCACCGTGAATTTGGACGAGCGAGAGAGATCTCCACTAAAGATCTATTTTCTGAGATCCAACTCATTCCGTTAGAGACAACGCCAGAATCGCTGATCCGTAATATAACCCAAATCAAGTTTTTTGAGGATCGATATTATATTCACGATTATTCGAGATCCCAAATCTTTGTTTTCGATAGGGAGGGACATTTCCAATTCGCACTTAACGAGAAAGGAAACGGCCCGGGTGAGTATTTAAACTTAACAGATTTCGCGATCGATACGACCCGCAGGAACCTTGTAGTACTTTGCGCCGTCAGCAACGCTCTCTTTTTCTATGATCTAGGGGGCAAGTTCATCGAGAAAAAGAAACTTCCTGAAATAGCGGGGGCCTACAACAGCCTACAGTTCCAAAACAAGGATACGATAGCTTTCTTCACATACGATTACGACCATCGCTTGAAGTTTTATTCCCTATCAAGAAACGAGATACTCGATGAATATTTTCCTGAAGACATAAAAGATGTATTTTGTAGGGGTGTATTTCCATTTCCACACGCTTTTCGAAGGTCTTTGACTAATACGATTTATTCACTATCGGGAGCGACCTTTACAGAGCTTTATCGTTGGGATTTGGTGATTTAAATAATGACATCGAAAAATTAGAATTCCATCCCAATATGAGCAAGCAAGAAATAATTCAATACGCGAAGGATGTCTATTCCTCTAAGAGCGTAAATTATATAATAGACTCTCAGGGACAAAACAGCAGATATCGATACGCCATGGTAGTCCGCCAAAACAAGTACATCCAACTGTTTTATAACAGGAAAAACCATGACTTGCTTCAATTCGAGCGAACCAAGGAGGGCTTGCAACTTACCCGATCTACTTCGGAGAAGACTTCATCCTCTGTACTCCGGAAGGAGGGCTTCCATTAAATGATCTATTTCCCGAGAAGTTAAGAAATGAGGATCAGCAAAGAATTATTCAATCACATTCGGAACAAGAGAATCCTGTCTTAGTAAAATATGTTTTCAAAAATGAAGGTTAACGAGAATACAATTTATATTTTCCTTTTGGGGATACTGGCAGGCATAATTTGTATGCAATGCGTGAATCATTTTAGAAAATCCCCGAAGGATGTGTATGTTGACAATTTTGAATACGAGAAAGAAGTCTGGGTATCCTTAAAAGAGAAGAACTAAAAAATGAACACTATGAATGCCTTGATCAAATAGCCTATTGGGGAACAGACTCTCTAGATTCTTTCTCCTTAAGTAATTTATGTAATGATAAAAAATTATTCTTTTGTTTTTCAGAGAAAACATGTCCTCCTTGTATCGATGCAGTTGTCGATATAATGAACGAGGTTTTTACAGACGAGGAAATAAAAACAAAAATAGTTTTCGTATCGCCTGATTATCCTGCTCGATTAAGAAACGATTGCTATGGGAAAAAACTATTGAGCTTACATAATAAGAATTTAGGGCTACCTATGGAACTAGAAGATTCTTTCGCTCCTTTCTTATTCATTATGGATAAAGATTTATGTGTTAAATATTTACATATTCACAATAAACCACTCCCACGACTTACTTTAATTTATCTGGAAGAGATAAAAAATGTGGTAGATCTTATTGCGGTTGATCGTACGATATTAAGCCGCAGGCTGTTAACGAGGATGGGAAGGAGGATTTGATCATCGTCGGAAGCTTTGAGGAAGCGGAAGGAATGATCGAAGAAAGAATCGTGTTGGAATTGGAGGATGTGCCAGCGTATCTCTGGCTTCCGGATCGCATCACTTTAGAATCTCGCAAAAAGTGAGTCTTATATAATTTTAATCTATTTGACATATAATATACTATATAACAGCATAGTATATATATACAAAAGGAGCTTGAGAAAGTCTTGTAGTAGTCTTATCCAATAAAAAATCATTGCGCAAGTCGTGTAGTAGTCATTTTCATGGCTACCGTAATTTATTGTGTTTCCTTTGCCAGCGAATAAAATCTTAAATTCTTTCGACATGATGAAACACGAACTGGAGAAACAATTAGATGCGCTAGAAAAGAAAGGTGTCGACAGACGGCATTTCTTTAAGTTATTAGCGGCGACAGGACTGATCGCGGGAGCTAATACCGGAAAAGCAAACGCTTTTTCAAGCAGCGCAAAGGTAAAATCGTTATTATCGGTGGAGGAGCCGCTGGTATCAGTATGGCTGCCCGATTAAAACATTGGCTTGATGAACCGGATATCACCCTGATTGACCCCAGCGATCGTCAGTTTTATCAACCGGGATTCACTCTGATCGCCTCAGGTGTATACCAACCGGAAGATGTTTGGAAGAAGCAAGAGGATTGTATGCCTAGCGGTATAAAATGGATAAAGGACTCGGTCGCCGCGGTTGATCCCGTATGGAATCAAGTAACGACCAAAAGTAACGGAAAGATTCCGTACGACTTTTTAGTACTGACCCCGGGATTACAATGTAACTGGGAAAAAGTAGAGGGCATTACCCACGACACCTTGGGACAAGGAAACGCAAACTCTATTTACGATTTCGAAGGAGCCCAAAAGACATGGAAAGCTCTTCAAGAATTCGCTAAAAAAAGGAGGCAAAGGTATTTATACCGATACCTATACAAAACATAAATGTGGTGGCGCTCCCAAAAAGATCTGTTTATTATCCGAGCATTACGCAAGGAAACAAGGGACTCGCGACAAACTGCAATTGAATTATTTTACCGCATCGAAGGAGCTATACGATATTCCGTATTTCACGCCTCGCTTGCTGGAAATATATAATGAACGTAACATACCTATTAACTTGAATGTACGTGTAAAAGGTGTAGACACATCCGCAAAACAAGTGCATTTTGAGAAAATAGAGACAAAAGGCGAAGAAAAGATCGTAACGCCGTTCGTAGAGGATTACGATTTCTTACACTTCACCCCGCCTATGTCCGCTCCCGATTTCGTTCGTGATGCCGGATTAGGTTGGACAGAAGGTAAATTGGCCGCGGACGCATGGGTAATGGTCGATAAAGAGACTTGGTACATAAGAAATACCAGAACATCGTTTCTCTGGGTGATGTAGCCGGTATCCCGACCAGTAAAACATCTGCCGCTATCCGTAAGCAAGTACCTATCGCCGCCAAGAACCTGATCGCGCTCATGGAAGGTAAAGAGCCGACCGAGAAATACAACGGTTATGCCGCTTGCCCGATCGTTACGGATTATGGACACGTGTTGCTTTGTGAGTTTGACTACGAAAAGAAACCCGACGTTTCATTCCCATTCTCGATGATCGATACATCAAAAGAGCAATGGCTTGCTTGGATCTTAAAGGTATATATTTTAAAACCGATGTATTTCAACGGAATGCTTAACGGTTACGCATAATATGAATAAAGAATCTATGAAATAAAACTCCCTATAATTTCGAATGCCAAACTACAAAGCCCCGGGTTTCAGTTGTACGAAACCGGGGTTTTTGATTTTTAACGGGTAGCCTTTTCCACTAAATATACGATCGACTTATAGGATATCCCACTATTCATCGTCAAACCAATCTCGCACGTACGGCTATTGCTATATCCTTCCGTCGCCCCATGCAAGTTCGGTTTCAAGTAATGAAGACCGGAAGCGTTTAGTTCCGGATAGAAGAAACCACGATCGCCCGCCCAACCGCAACAAGTAACTTGAGCGGGAGAGACCACCCGGTTCGCGCATAAGCCTGCCAGTTCCACCAGCTTGTCTTGTACTCCCATCTTCGTTGTACTACAAGTAGAGTGTACCGCTACCGTAACCGGCAACTTACTAAAGTTCAGACGATCACGCATAAAGTCATAGATAAACTCCACAGGTTCATATAATCGTAAACGTTTATCCAAGGTTTCCCTCATATGCAGCAAGCAAGGGCTCATGTCACACAAAATAGGCAAGCGGCCGTTATCGCTCGCTCGTAAAAGAACCTCATTCAATTCCTTTGCCTTCTGCGCCGCTTGCTTCCGGAACCCTTTACTGCTAAAAGCCATGCCGCAACAAAGCTTACTTAGATTCTCAGGATAACGAATCGTAAAGTCCGCTTTTGTCAATAAAGCGATTGTTTGTTCCGTTACACTTACAAAATCCACATCTTCATAATCAGCTGAAGCTCCCATCGTACGGGTAATACAAGACGGGAAATAAACCATTTCCATCCCATTCTCTACACCCGTCAGTTCCTTGAACTTTGACGCACCAGAAGGTGTATGCCGAGTCCAAAGCGGGAATTTATGAGCGGAAGCCTTAAACAAGAAAGAGGCAAATCTCTCGAATGCATTATACCCCACCAGCTTTGAAAGCACATGGGGCAACTTAAGCAAAGGACGAAGCATACCCGTTACGACTCCCATATTCCCGGCGATGCCCGAAGCGATAGCATTCGCCAAGGTACCATTCTCTTCCCACCGTAACTCTTTGATCAATAAACCGGTATTAATGCCAACCGGACATGCCGTAGCACATAGGCCATCGGTAGCGCAGGTAGCGTTACCTTTATAGTTAAAGGCATTCTTGAGTTCTTTATATCGCTTAGAGTTTGTTTCCCCCTGTTCCGCCAAAGCCGATAATTCCCTATAGATCACGATACGTTGCCGGGGTGTCAATGTCACATGCCTTGACGGACATTGTATCTCACAAAAACCACACTCGATGCATTTATCGATCAGCTCATTCGCCAACGGTATTTGCTTTAAGTTCTTTATAAACACATCCGGGTCCCGATTTAAAAGGACACCCGGATTTAATATATTTTCCGGGTCAAAGAGCCTTTTGATCTTCCACATCAACTCATAAATCTCCTCACCCCATTCATCTTTAACAAATGGAGCCATATTTCGTCCCGTGCCATGCTCCGCTTTCAAGCTACCGTCGTAGTAAAGTACCACATCTACAAGGCTACGCATAAAAGAAGCGTAATGATCAATACCTTCCTGTGCGTTTATATCCGGAAAATCGTGAAATGAACGTTTCCATCCAATAAATGTCCCCACATCACCGCATTTCCGTATCCATAATCCGACAAGACCCCACGCACTTGTTCCAAAGCCTCTCCTAAAACCTCTTCCCGGAAAGCAATATCTTCAATAATAGATACCGTCCCCCGTGGCCGTCTTCCCCGCAGCGGAAGTAAATAAACCGTTTCGTACCCGCCAATAAGTAGCGTAAAGCTTCGGATCGGTCGTAAATGATACCGGATATAAGGTCTGTATATCTGCTAGCCGCTCCTCTATATCTCGGAATTGGATTTGAAGTTCTTCTTCCGAATTAGAAGACGTGTCGATCAGCAACGCTACCGCATCCTCGGGTAAAGAATGTAATATCTCCGGCATCCCCGGTTCATCCTCTACCGCATGTAAGGCGTTTCTATCCATCAACTCGGCGGCGGACACTTTGCATTGGCGTAACGGGGCTATGGCTCTGCACGCTCCATCAAAGAGGGAAAATAAATCAAGGCGGAAGCTTTTAAAGCCTCATCGGGGACTGTCTCGAAGTAACAGAAGAAATAAACCCTAAGGTTCCTTCCGAGCCAACCATTAAATGCATGAGTATATCGTATGGATCGTATAATCCAAGAAAGAGTTCATTCCATAACCGCAGGTATTCTTCAACTCATATTTAGATAGAATCCGGTCTTCCATGTCTGGATTCAACAAATCTCCAAACGGAAATTCATCAACTTCTCCAATAAGCCTATATGCGTTTGCATGAAATCCCTGCGACTCGCTAACGAAGAGGTATCCAAAAAGGCTCCATCCGCAAAGATAATCTCCATATCCCGGACCGTATTATAGGAGTTATGGATAATACCATAGCTAGAACCACTTGAGTTATTCGCTACGATCCCGCCGATACGTGCGGATTTGATGGAGGCAGGGCTAGGCCCTAGCTTACGGCCATAAGGTTTCAACCAGCGGTTCGCCTCTTCTCCAGTTATACCACAAGGGAATTTAGCCAAACTCCCATCTCCTGAAATCTTAACCTTTCCATAGTCAGGACTGATTTCCATCAATACAGAATCTGTAATAGTCTGGCCGGATAAAGAGGTCCCCCCAGCTTTAAAGGTTACAGATTTACCAGTCTTCTCACATTCAGCAAGAACACGTTTTACATCCTGCTCACAACTCACGATTTCAACTCGTTTGGGATTCAACCTGTAAATCCCGGCATCTGTTCCCTTCGCTAATGCAGTTAAAACATCAACATATACCTTTTTTATCTTCATAGTCTAATACCTTTATTTGTCTAGTAACGACATTTCAACAAAGATATGAAACCTTTAAGACAATCAGGGCATTTTACTAAAATAACGGGGAGAATATCCGGGTACTAGCTCCGGATGGAAAATCCAGATTAAATCTTTCAATAGATATTCCGGATGTAATGGGAATTCCTCGTAATAAGGAACTATCCCTGTATTACAGGTATAAATCCGTTGTTTTTTAAAAGCGTCGAAATTCTCGTAGGGAGTATATTCGGAGCGTAAATCGTTATAGGTCATCTCGGAAGACTGATTATATTTAACAAGCCAAATATCCGCATGGATCGCTTTATCAAACACGGTCTCAAACGCTAAGGGGGTACTTCCGGCACCCGGTAAATCCTTAAACATATAATCGGCTCCTGCATCCTCAAAAAGATGGGCCATATAACTATCTCCAGCCGGTATATACCATGAGGAACCGAACTTTTTCTCCGACAAAACAGTAGGACGCTTATCTATATTCACGGTTAAGTTCTTTAGGGACAGATAGGCTTGCTCTGTTTCTTTAAATATAGAATCGGCCATCTCTTCCTTTCCGAATAGCAAACCATAAAAGCGAATCCACTCCGTGCGCCCCAAAGGAAATGCCTCCATATAGTCGGCTCCTTCGATAATGGGTATCCCTATCTTCTCGACAGGCCCATAACTACTGTTCTGAAACGGGGAAGCTATCACGAGTTCCGCACCGATCTCTATCATTTTCTCTATATTCGGAGAGGTAGCCTCACCTAAATCAGCGATTCTTCCGGCCTGTATACCCTCTTGTATGGCAGGAGTATCCATATAACGAGGCTCACAAACACCTATAACCTTATTGATTTCGTGCAATTGATCAATAATAGCCGCATGAACAGAAGTATAAACCACAATATCTTTTACCGGGACCTTCACGATCGTCCTTTGGGTAATCCGCCAGGAACCGACTTTGTCCGGTCTACCAATAAATAGCGTTGAAGCAGACGAGTACTATCCCACGGATCACGAACTTCCACCATTGTATAGGTATCAAAGCGCTGAACCGTGAAACCTTGGGCATATTGAATTCTATCAGAGGAAAGAGCTTCCTTGGAAGAAGTTTGCTTTCCGGATGGCGTACATGCCACCATCCAGAAAGCGAACCCTAAGAGAATCAGTAATCGCATTAGATATTATCTTTTTGAGCGAGGACTACTTCATGGGATTTAAACCAGCCTCAAACTTCTTGAACAATTTACCGTCACCTCCGAAACAATAGATATCGCCATTATTCTTATAATCAGACTCTGCGACATAGACATTTCCACCCACGGCACTGATTGAATAAGGGGATTGTATTGAGGTTCCATCTGTAATAAAGCTCGTTCCCGCAGATTGGCTCTTTGTATCAAATGTTAAAAATGCAGGGCTAGACATTCCCCATTGCGCATAGAACAGAAATAGCTTGCCATCCTCATAGGCCATCTCCGTTGCGTTTGGACAATTCGTAAGGGAAGTAACCTCATAAGTCTCCGTATTTATCTTTTGTACCGTATTGGGTATATCCGCATAGTTACCCATAGAAACCACATATACATTTCCTTGCTCATCCGCCTGTATCCGTGTGGGATTCAATACTACATCCAACTTCTTTATCTCTGTAAAAGTAGACAGATCAACCACTGATACCGTTTTATCATACCCAACCTCGGTACTGTAATCCATACCTCCGGAGTTTGAGACAAACAATTTATTAGAAGATACCGCCAATTGTTCCGGATTCCGTCCGACCTTTACTTTCGCCTCAACCTCCAAGGATGCGGTATCCAAACGAGCGACATATCCATTATAATAGCTAATATAGACTTTTCCACCCTCTGATACCATATAACGGGGCTGCCCCTCTGTCTTGACTTGCTTAATGGATTTTGCCTTCAGATCTGTCACTTCTATCGTAGACTCTCCATATACCGCGATATACATCTTATCGCCATACACGATCATATCCTGTGCGTATCTCCCAGCCCCCTGCCATTTTGAGCCAAGAAATAATCGGGGACAACCTCATCCTTTTCTATGTCGTACATATATAAAGAAGAGTTGTTATTTCCCATATTGCCCGAATTCAAGAAATATAAAGCCATGAAAGAACTATCCTTCACAAAATCAATAACTCTTACGGAAGCATAAACAGAAGACTCACCTTCCGCATTTGCGGCTATAACTAATAAATAGCCTATATTTACGACATCCGTAATAGCATATGAATGTGTTCCAACTTCTACCTCCGCAATTTTCATATCTTTAGCGGTTCCATCAGAGGAACCATAAATCACGTACTTTGTTACATTGTCAACAGAAGACGGAGCTGTCCAATTTAAGGTTCCGCTAACTTTTAAAGCTTCCGGATTCTCATCCGTAAAACTGACATTAGTTACAGATACATTTGGTATGTTCAGTGAAGGCTCATTGTCATCATCACAGCTGACAAACGAGAAAGACATCAATGCACACAAGGCAGAGACACAAACTAAATTCTTCTTTTTCATTACTTTACTTTTATAGTTTACTAATAGGATAAACAAATACTTAAACGCCAAGAACGGCCCGGCATGGGATAATACTGAATAACATCATAATTCACGTTCGCAAGATTTAACAATTCACCTTGCAAACGCAAACCGAAATATCGAAAACGAAAATCTCGATTTATAGAAATACTCTGTTCTATATAAGAATCAATCCTGTTCCGATCTATATTTTGCGGCAATGCATAACGATCACCAACCGCAGTCAGTATATAAGAGACATTTACCCATGGATTTTCCAAGGTTACGGAAACCGTGCCAGAATGACGAGGTGTATAAGGAATCTGATCCTTATAATTCTTAGCTTCCGGATCTGTCACATCAACCGCGTATTGAAAAGAATAAGTGGAAGCCAAAAGCAAGCTCATTCGTAAGGGCAATCGGAATTGTGTAGATAAATTACATCTACCCCTTTAATATCCACTTCGCCCATATTCATCATCTTCCAAACATACATGGTAGGTAAAGCCACGATCTTATCTTTCACCGTATTATAATATCCATCCGCCGAAATACTGAAATGCCGCAGCCAATCCCCACAGGAAGAACTCCATGTTACCCCTACATTATATTGGGAAGTTTCTTCCGGTTTCAAATTTGTATTTCCCATACGGAGGTAATACAAGTCCGTAAATGTAGGAACCCGGAATATATCTTTGTAAGAGGCACGTATCCGCAAAGTACTTTCCGAGAATGGCCGCCAAGACAAACTTTACAGCCGGGGATAAACGCCTCTTATCATCCGGTTTTTCCCCTTGCTCCACTTTATCAGTGATATATGTTCCCAATAAACTAGCGGTAGCCGTGAATCGACTGTTCTTATATTGCACCGCTAGTACTGATTGAGAGGCCATTCGCTTTGGATTAGGGCCGTTCACAAAATTATTGTCCAGCATAGAGCGAGTTAAATCCGTAGTCACGTCGCCGATACATACTTATAGGAGTATACAGCAAACCTACAGAGCCATAATACTCATTCTGTGTATTCAAATCGACTTGTTCGCCCGCAGCATATTTATCATTTATATCTAAATAACGAGTAAAAGCATAATTATACTTAGCCATGGCCCGTAGCGTAAATTTCTCATTAAGAACATTCTTATACCCCGATTGCACGAAAAAGTTATTATCCCATAATCGTTCAGAAGTGTTCTTGTTATATAAATTAACAGAACCGGGAAGCCCCCGCTCCGAATCAAAATAGTACGCCTTAAAGGAAAGTTCGCCTCCCCTTCCAAAATCGCCGAATAGATTACCTTCCAAATGGTAAGCATGGATATCGCTATTTCTACGCTTCTCTCTCGTCTCCAATTCCCCATTAATCAATGTATAGGGATATTGCCCATCCGCACGCACGAAATCACCATGTAAGGATGCGCTCCAACGCTTTCCTAATTTTTGATCATAATGCAGCACGGGATTAAAAAGCCCGAAGGAACCTCCCTTAACCTTAAGATAAGTATGAAACGATTTGTCTTTAAACGTGGGCTTTCCGGTTTGTATATTCAAGGCTCCTGCCGAGGCATACACCCTTGCCGTTTGGAAGATGTCATCCGATTGTCCGATCGATAAGGAAACCATCTCCACGTTATCCAACGAGAAACGGCTGATATCGACTTGCCCGCTTTGCGCATCCGTAATCGTCACCCCATCGTAACTGACGGCGGTATGCTTCGCTCCCAAGCTACGTACGAGACCGTTTTCAATCCTCCGATCCCCCCATAATCCTGTACTGTAACTCCCGAGAAGCGTTTCACGGCCTCGGATAGGTCTTGTACTCCCAAGCGATCGATTCCCGCCCGGTCCATAATTTGCAAAGGCGTACCTTCACGGGTGACCGACGGACGTACCTTCTCCACTACTTCCACCCCGGAAAGCTCGTGATAGGCCGTCGTATCGATCTGTTGACCGAAAGCGACACCCAAAGAAAATAACCATACGCTAAAAACGCACAGACATCTTATAAGATATAAATCTCGCATAATAATTCTTAGGTTTACCAACGTCTTCACCCGAAACGTCGCATAACAAAATCATGGCAGGTTTTCTGGCTCGTCCACCCTCTGTCGGCTACCTTCCCGCCTATCCGATAGGCAGTGGCAACAAGATTTGCCGGGGCTCCAAGGACTTACAGCTACGGGTACAGCTCCGGACTCGCACCGGATTCCCTTTTACTGATTATTATCGGAATCGATAACATCTACACCTTGATTGGCCGCAAAGATACATGTTTACTTTTTGATTAGCAACAAAAAAGCCCCCCCCGGCGAATCACTTCGGCGGAAGGCTAGGGAGTTTACACTTTTCTAAACATTACTAACAACAAAATATTTATTCTATGTATAAAAGAATAATATCATTAACTGTGCGGTCAACACACGCAAAAACATGGTCAATGGATAAACCGTCGCATATCCAACCGCCGGCGCATCATTTCCTGCCGCCATATTGGAATAGGCTAACGCAGAGGATCGGTCGTACTTCCCGCAATCAATCCCATCAACGTAAAATAATTCAGTTTATAAAAATACCTTCCCACACAACCGATAATCAGTAGAGGCAATAACGTTATTATAAAACCATAACCGATCCAAGCTACACCACCCTTATTGACTATCGTATCGACAAAACCTTCACCCGCACTCAATCCCACGCAGGCGAGAAACAACGTGATTCCTAATTCCCTCAATAGTAAATTAGAACTTTGCGTGGTATAAGTAACCAATTTATAACGATAACCGAACCGGCTTATCAATATCGCAACGATCAACGGACCTCCCGCTAATCCTAATTTCACCGGTTGAGGAATACCCGGAAAACTAATAGGAAGACTTCCCACGATAATACCCAAAACTATACCAACAAAAATAGTCACCAAATTAGGTTCATTCAAGCGTTTCATTGAATTACCCAGCGTCTCGGCAACTTTCTCCACCGCCAATTCACTACCGACCACTGTCACCCGGTCGCCTATTTGCAAGACCAGATTAGGAGTAGCTACCAACTCCAGCCCCGCACGATTGATCCGAGTCACGTTAATTCCATGTAAACGGCGTAACTGCAAAGCCCTAATTGCTTACCGTTGATTTCAGACCGGGTAACCAAAATACGCCGGCTGATAAACTGGCTTTCCGCCGGAATCCATTGCTTACGATCCATCTGTATTTCTTGACCGATAAAAGTCTTTATCGCCTCCACGTCATGCTCTGCGGTAATAACAAAAATCTTATCATCCCCATTCAATACCGTGTTCCCCGCCACGATCTCTATCCGATTCGTATCGTTACGTAAAATACGGGAAATAACAAATTCACGGTGTTCCAACAATTTAGATAGCTCACTTACGCTACGACCAAAAATCGCCGGATTCTTCACCACCAAAGAGATAGGTACAGCCTCTCCTCCCGATTCCGTATCCGTCTCTTCTTCCAATTGTTCCGTCTCCTTCGCAAAAGAGATACGGAAAACATAACGGATAAAAATCATCGACAAGATAATGCCGATCACACCTAACGGATAGCAACCGCATATCCTAAAGCGATCGTTTCATCCGAGATCCCCGTCATATCTGAATAAGCCTGTTGAGCAGCGCCCAATCCCGGTGTATTCGTCACTGCTCCGGATAAGATACCTACCATTGTCGGTATAGGAATGCCTGTAATATAATGTATAATCAAGGCAGTAATCACCCCTAGAAAAACAATACCGCAAGCAAGCATATTCAACGTGATCCCTCCCTTTCGAAACGAAGAGAAAAATCCGGGGCCTACTTGCATACCTACCGAGTAAACAAATAAGATCAAACCAAACTCTCTAAAAAATGAACGACCGACGGATTCGCCGTAAAACCGAAATGCCCGAGAAAGATCCCGACAAACAGTACCATGTAATCCCTAAAGAGATACCGAATAGCTTCAGTTTACCAAGCTGGATCCCCAGAGCGATCACAACGGATAACAAAAGGATAGAATGCCCTACCCCTTCTCCCCATAACAATTCATTAATCCATTCCATATCTATTCATGTATATATTAATTTAAGATAAAAAGTACCTCTGCGAATCACTTCGCAGAGATACA
>ENA-OQDF01000827-OQDF01000827.1-human-gut-metagenome-genome-assembly--contig:-NODE-827-length-12950-cov-1.859939_pt1 | contig 12950 bp, 20 predicted proteins | sample MGYA00242769_ERZ504597 | MGnify/ENA primary metagenome ERZ504597 (study PRJEB26092, sample SAMD00036305) | human gut metagenome | host: Homo sapiens | study: EMG produced TPA metagenomics assembly of...
TGCCGCCGAGCTGACGGCCCGGCTGCTCAAGGCGGGCTTTACCGCAGAGCTGGCGGCAAGGCTGGTCAACGTGGCCCTTGCCCTGAAAAGTGAGGATGAGAGCGGTGCCACGCTGGACCTCATCAGCGTGGATCTTTACACCGGCACGGCAAGGCTGTTCAAGGCCGGTGCGGCACCGGGCTTCCTTGTGCACGGCGGGCGGGTGCGTGCTGTGGGTGACACCAGCCTGCCGGTGGGCATTCTGGGCGGAGTGAACGGCCAGAGCCGGGTGGTGCATTTGACGGTGGGCGATTATGCGGTGCTGGTCTCGGACGGGCTGCTGGTGGACGGCCCGGGCTGGGTGGCAAAGCAGCTGGAGCTTTCCGCTGCGGCAGGAGAAGCGCCGGAAAAGTTGCAAAACGCTGGTGGAAACGGCCCGCGTGCGCGCCCAGAAGACCGGCAGGCCGGACGACATTACGGCGGCGGTGCTGCGGCTGGAAAAATGCGTTTGATGTTCATACAAACTTCGTTGATTTTCGACGGAGGAGAAGGTATACTATGGAAGCATAGAAACAAAACGGGAGGACAGAAACATGCTTACCATAACCGTAGCGCAGGATGGCAGCGGCGATTTTGCTTCGGTGTCCGAAGCGGTGCTGGCCGTACCTTATGCCTGCGCAGCAGAGATCCGCATTGGCCCGGGCGTTACCGCGAAAAGCTGGTGTGCGAAAAACAGGATATCACCCTGATCGGCGCAGGCATGGAAAGCACCCGCATCGTGTGGGGCGACGGCGGCAGGCTGCCGCACCCGGACGGCAGGCCCACCCACACCTTCCGCAGCTATACCGCGTTTTTCCGGGGGATAGAACTGCAGGTGCGGGACCTGACCATTGAAAACGATGCCGGCCCCGGGGCAAAGGTGGGGCAGGCCGTGGCGGCTTATGTGGACTGCGCTCACACCCTCTTTGAGAATGTGCGGCTGCTAGGCAATCAGGATACGCTGTTCTGCGCCCCTCTGCCGGAGAAGGAGCGGGAGAAGGATGGCTTCCTTGGCCCGGGCCGCTTTGCGCCCCGCCGCCCGACGGCCCAGTATTACCGGCACTGCGAGATCGCGGGAGATATCGATTTATTTTTGGCGGCGCGGACGCTCTGTTTGAGCAGTGCACTATCCGCACCGTGAACAGCCACCTGCCTGCAAGCTACGTCACAGCGCCGTCCGGCGGTGCGAACGCCTTGGCTTTGTGTTCTGGGATTGCGATTTTGTCTCGGACAACTGCCCGGCGGGCACGGTGTTTCTGGGCAGGCCGTGGCGGCCCACCGGAAAGACTGCGTGCTGGACTGCGCCTGGAGCCCACATTGCACCGGAAGGCTTTTCGCCTGGCAGAGCCGCACCGACTCGGACCTTGCCAGCTTTGCCGAAGCGGGCAGCACCGGCGAGGGCGCAGCAGCGCGCGGTGCATGGGTGAAGCAGCTGGACAGCCAGCAGGCCGAAGAGCTGCTCAGATGTGCACGGAAGCTTTGCAGACCGGAATAAAAGCGGAAAATATAAAATATAGTATAAAACGGATTTTTGAAGGATCTTCTATGAAAAACTGCCGAATTTTGTCAAATGGATCATCATTCTGGCGGCACTGGCTGCAATGGGCTGGATGATGTGGGCTGTGAATGATCGTGCCTCCCGGGTGGAAATGCCCGCACCGGATAATACATTCGGAATTTATCACACAGCAGATTCCAGCCAGTAAATCATTTGGAATGGCCGCAGCATTGCGGGCAGAAACGATGCTCTATAGAAAAAGCAAAAGCCGGGACGACCACACGGTCATCCCGGCTTTTAAAATTATTCCTGATTATTCCTGCCCGGCCATCTCGGCTGCGTTGGCGGGCAGGTCGTTCATGATGAACCAGAACGTAGTGCCCATGCCGATGGCACTCTGCACACCAAAGCGGAAGCCGTGCTGCTGGAAGATGGCCTTGGTGATGGAAAGGCCCAGACCGGTGCCTGCTTGCCGGCATCCGAACGGGAGCGGTAGTACCGATCAAAGATATAGGCAGGTCGTCGGCAGAGATGCCGGGGCCGTGGTCCTCCACCTCGATCCGCACGCCCTCGGTGCAGCGCTGGGCCCGCAGGATGAAGATGCCGTCTTTGCCGATATGGTGCATGGCGTTGCCCAGCAGGTTATGCAGTGCGCGCTGCATCATGTTGGGGTCTGCGTAAACGGGCAGTTCCTCGTCCGGCAGCTCCAGCTGGAGCTGCCAGCCGTTCTGGGCGCAGATGGCATCGTACCGTTCGCTCACCTCGTCGCACAGCTGGCCCATATCAAAGTGCACGCGCTCGCATTTGTCGGCACCGCTGGTCACCTTGCTCAGCTCCATCACGCTGGAGACCAGTGCGGTCAGGCGGTCGGTCTCGTCCACGATAATGTTCATCTGCTCATCGCGGTGGGCCTTGTCGTCGCCGGTAATGTCGCGCACCGTCTCGGCATAGCCCTTGATAAGGGTCAGCGGGGTGCGCAGGTCGTGGGAGACGTTGGCCAGCAGGTCGCGCTGCATCTGCGAAGAATGCTGCACCTCGCTTGCCATGTGGTTGAAGTCCCGGGCCAGATCGCCCAGCTCATCGCTGCGGCGGGTATCCACCTGCACGGCATAGTTGCCCATGGCCATCTGGCGGGCAGCGCTGGAAAGCTGGCGCAGCGGCTTTGTGAACCACTCACTGAACAGCCATGCCGCCGTCATGGCAAAGGCAAAGATCAGCGCCGCTGCCATGGGCAGCACGGTGCTCAGCACCCTGCCGGCTTCGGCCACATGCACAAGGCTGGTAGTGACCAGAACGGTGTACTCGCCGCCGGAGGTGTTGCGCCCTACCAGCAGCTGTGCCGAGCCGGAGAGCCGCGGCGGATTCAGGGTCTGCACAAAGCCGCCGGTGGTGCGGCATTTCTTGCGCATGGCCACAGCGGTGGAAACGATCATATCGTTGTTGGCGGAATCCGAGAGCAGCGTTTCGTGCAGGTTGCAGTAGGACTGGTTCTCGATCTTATAGATCGTGCGCATGGTGGTATCGGAAATATCCACACAGAAGCTGTTCAGCGAACCGCTGGCGTACAGCTGAGTGGCAAGCCGGTCAAAAAACGCGGTGTTGACCGTAAGATGGCCAAAAGACCATGCCGAAAGGCTTCGCCGTTTGCAATAGCCTTGTCCAGCTCGGCGGTGATGCTTTCTGCCTGAGTGGTCAGCTGTTTTTCAATGTGCTTGGTGTACAGCGGTTCCAGCAGCTGGGTGGACAGAAACCACACCAGTGCCAGCAGGAACAGACAGATACAACACAAAAACCACATCAGCTGGCCGCGGATGCCGGGGGAGTGATGGTGCCGCATGAATCCTCCGCTCCTTTATCAGCGCGTTGCGTCGGGGTCGAATTTGTAGCCGATGCCCCACACGGTAGCAATGTAGCTGCGGCACTTGCCCAGATGGCCCCGCAGCATTTTGACATGGGTATCCACGGTGCGGTCCTCGCCAAAGTAGTCGTAGTTCCACACCTTCTGCAGGATCTTTTCACGGCTGAGGGCGATGCCCTTGTTGGAAGCAAGGAACACCAGCAGGTCGAACTCCTTGGGGGTCAGGGCCACCTCCTCGCCGGAAACGCGCACCGTGTGGCTGGCCGTGTCGATGGTCAGCTCACCAAAGGTCATGGTGTCGGAGGCAGCGGCGGGCTTGGGCATGGTGCGGTTCAGCACGGCCTTGACGCGGGCTACCAGCTCACGGGGAGAGAAGGGCTTGACAACGTAGTCGTCGGCACCGCTCTCCAGGCCGGCCAGCTTGTCGTATTCCTCGCCGCGGGCGGTCAGGATGATGACCGGCGTGTTGATGTGGCGGGCGCGCATCTCCCGCAGGCAGGTCATACCGTCCATGAACGGCATCATCAGGTCCAGAATGACCAGATCGAAGGCCCCGCCGGAAAGCTGGGTCAGCGCAGCTGTGCCGTCAGCGGCCTCTTCACAGATATAACCGGAATATTGTAAATGTTCGCGGATCAGCTCGCGGATACGCGGCTCATCGTCAACGATCAGGATCTTAGCCATAATACAGACACCTTCCTCAATAATAGACTTCTTGACCAGAATATCATACAGCAAGAATAAAAAAAAGCTGTGAAGTTTGCGTGAATGCTTTTCAAAAAAAGTGCCCGCAGCGGCGGGCTGCTTCCAGTACCAGTATACCACAGAAAAACGGCCCTGCACAGCCGGAGTTTGCAGGGCAGACCGCAGGCCCAGCCGGATGGTGGTGCTTTCCGACCTGCACAATTCCGAGTTTGGCGCATATAATAGTGAGCTTGTGGATAAGGTGCGGCAGCACTGGCCTGCTTTTACCTGCGCATCCCGGTGGGCCATGTGGAAGCCGGACTGCGCACCTACGATCTGGATTCCCCCTATCCGGAGGAGCTCAACCGGCAGGCGGTGGGCGTGCTGGCAAAATACAACTTCGCGCCCACCGAGCAGGCCAAGCAGAACCTGCTGCGGGAGTGGTTCAGCTGGTGGGCGGCCCCGAGAACATTTCCAGCGTGGCACACTGCATGATCCGACTGCGGTTCGCGGTCAAGGACCTGAACAAGGTCGATCAGGAAGCGCTGAAGAAAATCCCCGGCGTGCTGTCCGTCACCCCAGCGGCATGATGTTCTGCGGTGCAGTGCCCAGAAACGCCGGTGCCTCCGGCGACGCAGCGGTCAGGTTCGTCTTGCTCACCTTCCACCACAGGCGGGTGGTGCCGTCCGGCGCGGTAAAGATCAGGTTCCAGTCAAAGGGATTCTCGCTGGTGGAGTTCAGCTGCACCGGCAGAGCGTTCGGCGCAGCTGGTGCGGCAGGGGCCAAAGTCGTGGGCGCGGATGCCCACGGCGGTGCAGGTTTCCGGCACCTCGGCGGCAAGGTGAAGGGGCGCATCCCAGCCAGTCAGGCGCACGGTGTGGGCATCCACGCGGGTGCAGGACAGAATGTTCTTGCAGCCTGTCAGCCGTGCAGCGGTGGTGCTCTGCGGGTCTGCAAACACCTCTTTGGTGCCGCCGGTGCGCAGCACTGCCCGCCATCCATCACGATCATATCCCGGCACAGGCGGTAGGCTTCATCACGGTTGTGGGTGACCAGCAGCGCCGTGCCGCCAAACCCGGCCAGCAGGCTGCCCACTTCGCCCTCCACTTCCTCGCGCAGGTACTGTCCAGCGCACTGAACGGCTCGTCCAGCATCAGAATTTTGGGCCTGCCCACAAGGATGCGTGCCAGCGCGGTGCGCTGCTGCTGTCCGCCGGAAAGCTGGGCCGGGTAGCGCTTGGCAAGGGATTCCAGCCGCATGGCCTGCAGCATTTCGGCGCAGCGGGCCTTGCGGGCGGCCTTGTCTTTTTCGGCTTTCAGGCCGCAGAGCACGTTCTGCTCCACGGTCATGTTGGGGAACAGTGCGCAGTTCTGGAACAGCAGGCCCACGCCGCGCTGCTGCGGCGCAGGTCGATGTGCTGGGCGCTGTCAAACAGCACCCGGCCGTCCAGTACGATGCGGCCCGCATCCGGCTTTACGATACCGGCAATGCAGCGCAGGGTCATGCTTTTGCCGCAGCCGGATGCGCTCAGAATGGCTGTGGCGGTGCTGCGCGCGGCAAAGTTGGCGTGAAGGATAAAGCATCCAGCTTTTGGTAATGTTCACTTCAAGACTCATGCGCGGCCACCTGCTTTCTGTTTTTTCTCCAGCAGATTCACGGCCAGCAGCACCACTGCGAGATCACGATATCCACCAGCACCCAGCGCATGGCACCGGCTTCGTCGTTGGTGCGCCACAGCTGGTACACGGTGGTGGCAATGGTGGCGGTCTTGCCGGGGGTGTAGCCTGCGATCATGCTGGTGGCACCGTACTCGCCCAGCGCGCGGGCAAAGGCCAGCACCGTGCCGGCCAGAATGCCCTGACGGCAGCAGGCATCCGCACCCGCCAGAAGATCCACACGCCCGACTGGCCCAGCGTTTGCGCCGACCATGCCAGCGTTTCGTCAAAGCTTTCAAACGCGCCGCGCGCCGTGCGGTACATCAGCGGAAAGGCCACCACGATGGATGCAAAGATGGCACTATACCAGTCATGACCAGCTTCACGCCGAAATGCTCCATGAAAAAGCACCCAGCGGCCGCTTTGCGCCGAACAAAAGCAGTAGAAAATAGCCCACCACCGTGGGCGGCAGCACCATGGGCAGGGTGAGCACCACGTCCAGTGCGCCTTTGACAGTGCGCGGCAGCTTGGCAATATAGTAGGCGGCAAAAATGCCAAGGAAGAACACCGCCGCGCAGCTGACGAGGGCGATGCGCAGGCTGTTCCAAAGGGGATACCAGTCCATAAATGATACCTCCGAATAAAAAGGCTTCCCCCAGAGGGGAAGGCTCTGAAAAACAAACGGATTTACAGTGCGGTGAAGCCCACGCTCTCGAACACGGTCGCGGCGCGGTCGGTCTGCAGATAGGCCAGAAACTCCCTGGCAGCCTCGGCGTTGGGGGCGACCTTCAGCACGGCGGCAGGATAGATCACCTGACCGCACATCTCCTTGGTGGCCTCATCCACGGGGGTCAGGCCTGCGCTGTAGGCATCAGTGCAGTACACGACACCGGCATCCACGCTGGCTTCGGTGATCTGGGTGGTGACCTCCTTGACGTTGGAGCCGTAGGTGATGACACCGGCTGCGGCCAGTGCTTCCTCGTCCAGAGCGTAGTAGGCAAGGATCTTCTGGGTGTACTGGCCCACGGGCACATCGCTGTTGCCCATGCAGAACAGAATGTCCCCGGCCTTGAGGTGCTCGGCCAGAGAATCGAAGCTGTCGATGCCCTTATCGACATTCTCGGGCACGCACAGAACGACCTTGTTCTCCAGCAGGTCCACGCGGGAATCGCTGTCCACGAAGTCCAGTCCTTCGGTGTTCACATCGGCGGAAGCGGTGCTGTCCAGCTGGTTCATCTGCTTCTGACCGGCGGAGATGAACAGGTCGCAGTCCGCGCCTTCCTGGATCTGGGTCTTGAGGGTGCCGGAGGAGTCGAAGTTGAAGCTGAAGGTCACGCCGGGGTTCTCGGCAGAGTAGATCTCGCCGATGGCGGTGAGGGTCTCGGTGAGGGATGCGGCGGCAAACACGATCAGCTCCATGGATCCACCGGTAGCTTCAGAAGAAGCAGCGGCAGAGCCTGCCACGGAAGATGCAGTGCTGGAAGCGGAGGAGCCGCAGGCGGTCAGGGCCGCAGCGGCACCGGCGATACCGGCAGCAGCCAGAAAGCTGCGGCGGGAAATTTTAGTGTTGTTCATGATAAGCGCTCCTGTTTTTAAAATGAATCTTTGCATTTGATACGGTACAGGATGCGGTGCCGCCCACCGGGATACTTTTTTACTTCCGGGCGCATTCGCCGTCCAGCCCGGCGGCAAGGCGGATGCCGTGCGCAAGGCTGGGCAGGATGTACTCGAGGTTTTCTTTTACGGCCTTAGGGCTGCCCGGCAGGTTCACGATCAGGGTCTTGCCGCGCAGCACACTGGCGGCACGGCTCAGCATCCCGCGCGGTGTGATGGTAAGGCTATGGTACCGCATGGCCTCGGCAATGCCGGGCACGTTGCGTTCGGCTACGCTCAAAGTCACCTCCGGGGTGATATCCCGGGGCGCAAAGCCGGTGCCGCCGGTGGTGAGAATCAGGTTCACCTGACGGGCATCCGCAAGGCGCAGCAGCTGGGTTTTGAGCTGGGCGGCATCGTCCGGCAGAAGCAGCGCTTCCTCACCTTGTAGCCTGTGGCGGTGAGCATCTCCACAATGAGCGGGCCGCTTTTGTCCTCCCGTTCGCCGCGGCTGCCCTTATCGGAAGGGTGATCACCGCGCGCGCAGGGCAGATCTGCGGGGTGGGCAGCAGCTTCATCTCGTCGCCGGTGTGGATGGTGCCGCCTTTTACCACCCGTGCGAACACGCCCTCCCGCGGCATGATGCAGTCGCCGGTCTGCCGGCGGATGGCGCAGTCGCTGTGGCACTCCTTGCCGATCTGGGTCATTTCCAGCACGGCATCCCCAAATGGCAAAAAGCTGGGCACCGGCAGGGTGGCAAGATCGAACCCTTCCAACCACCAGATTTTCGCCAAAGGCACCGTAGTCCACCCAGAGCTTTTGACGGAAAGCTTCAATTTTTTCCGCGCTCAGCAGGCTGACCTGCCGGTGCCAGCTGCCGCCGTGGGCATCGCCCACAATACCCCACTCCGGGGTGAGAACAGCGGACGGCACCGGCGTTTTCAAGGTGCCGCGCCGGGGGCTTGTGCAGATAGCCAGAATTTTACCCATAAATTTGTGTTATCCTCCGATCCGGTACATCCCTCGTGTGGCGGGCATAGAGCCTTGGCCGAAGTGATGTTCCCGGGGTTTTGCCAGAATCGTGTTTTGAATGGCCTGCAAAAGGGCCGCGTCGTCCGCGCCGCTGCGCAGCAGAGCGCGCAGGTCGGTGCCGGATTCGCTGGCAAGGCACGGACGCAGAAAGCCCTGACTTGTCAGCCGCACCCGGTTGCAGGAAGCGCAGAATTTTGTCCGTTGCACGGCAGCAATCAACCCGAATGCTGCCGCGCCAGCCGGGCGCAGAATAATACACCGCCGGCCCATCGCCAAAGGCGCACGGGTCACCGGCTGCAGCTGCGGCCAGCGGCGGTAAAAGCGCTCCAGCAGTTCCAGGCCGGAAAGGCCGGGCAGCCCGGCACCAAGCCAATGGGCATCATCTCAATAAAGCGCACCTGCAGCGGATGCTCCTGTGCGAAGGCAGCAAGGCTTTCCAGCTCGCCCTCGTTCACGCCGGGCTGCGGCACACAGTTCAGCTTGACCGGAATGCCGCTGGCAAGGGCCGCCCGGATGCCGTTTTGCACGGCGGCAAGCTCGTCTTTGCCGGTGATGCGCCGGAAGGTCTCCGGGTGCAAGGTGTCAAGGCTGATGTTCACGCTGTCAAGGCCCGCCGCCAGCAGGGCGGGCAGCTTCTGGGCCAGCAGCACGCCGTTGGTGGTAAGGGCAACGCGGCGGATGCCGGGAATGGCTTTCAGGCCCGCCGTCAGTTGTTCCACACCCCGGCGCACCAGCGGTTCACCGCCGGTGATGCGCACCGTGTCGATGCCGCACTGGGCGAACAGCGCAGCCAGCCGCAGAAATTCCTCATAGGTCAGAATATCTTCGTGGGCCAGCTTTGGTACGCCGTCCGGCATACAGTAGCGGCAGCGCAGATTGCACAGGTCGGTGACCGAAAGGCGCAGATAGTGGATATTGCGGCCGTATGCATCAAACATAGCCGCCCTCGGCCCGCACATAGTGCCCACTCTTGCCGCCGGTCTTCTCGACCAAGTGGATCTCGCCCAGCTCCATGCCCTTATCCACGGCCTTGCACATATCGTAGATGGTGAGCAGCGCGGCAGAAACGCCGGTCAGAGCTTCCATTTCCACGCCGGTCACGCCGATGGTCCTGGCGGTGCACACGGCCTCTACGGCCTGCTGTTCGGGCAGAAGGTGAAAATCCACAGTCAGCTTGCTCAGCGGCAGCGGATGGCACAGGGGGATCAGCTCGCTGGTGCGCTTGGCCGCCATGATGCCTGCAATGCGGGCCACGCCAAGCACGTCGCCCTTCTGGGCGGTGCCGTCCCGAACAGCGGCAAAGGCTGCCGCATTCATAGTGATGATGCCGCGGGCCACAGCCTGCCGTGCAGTGACGGCTTTTCGCTCACATCCACCATCACGGCGCTGCCGGACGCATCAAAATGAGAAGTTTTGTTTCGCTCATAATTTTTACCTTGATAAAGCTCTTCCCTTTGGGAGAGCTGGCAAAGCCGTAAGGCTTTGACTGAGAGGGTTTCAGCAATGCCCGAAGCCGCAGTTGGGCCAGTGGCATTCGGCGCAGCCTAAGCACAGCCCTCCCTCGCCCAGCCGGGCAATGTCCTCGGCAGTGATGGGGTCGTCGGCCAGCAGGCGCGGCAGCAGCAGGTCAAAAATGGTGCGCTTGGCGTACATCACGCAGCCGGGCAGGCCGCACACCGGCACACCGTCCAGATAGCTCACAAGGAACATGGCACCCGGCAGCACCGGTGCGCCATAGGTGATGATCTCGGCACCGGTGTTCTTGATGGCAAGCGGCGTGCGGTCGTCGGGGTCTACGCTCATGCCGCCGGTGGTAAAGATCAGCTCGCAGCCTGCGGCCTTTGCTTCCAGAATGGCGGCGGTGATCCCGGCGGGGTCATCGTCGCAGGTTTGTGATAGGTCATCTCGCAGCCGTATTCGGCCAGCTTGCCCACCAGAATGGGGGTGAATTTGTCCTCGATGCGTCCCTTGAATACCTCGCTGCCGGTGGTGATGACCGCAAACTTTTTCGGGTGGAAAGGCAGCACGTTCAGGATGGGTTCGCTGCCTGCCGCAGCCTGCATGGCATCCATCTTCTCCTGCTCGATCACCAGCGGGATGATGCGGGTGCCGGCCAGCTTCTGGCCCTTTTTCACGGGCAGGTCGCCGTGGATGGTAGCGATCATCATTTGGGGTGTGCGGTTCACGGCCAGCAGGGCGGCGCGGTCGATCTTCAAAAGACCGTCGCAGTCGGCAACCAGTTCGATCTTGCCTTCCTTCGGCTCAGTGCCGTGGATGTTGCGGCCCGCCGCTGCCTTGTACAAAAGGGCAGCGGCTTCGTCCTCGTGCAGGATGCCGGGGCGCTTCTCCCAGACATAGAGATTCTCTTTGCCAATGGAGAGCAACACGGAATATCCTCCGGCTGGACGATGTGCCCTTTGCGGAAGCGTGCTCCCTTGAACTGGCCGGGAATGATCTGTGTGATGTCGTGGCAGAGCACCTGCCCGACAGCGTCTTCGGTACGGATGAGTTTCATGCAGAACCTCCGTTACAGGGACGGCATCTGGTTCTCGATCCAGTCTGCCAGAGCAGCAGGATCGTCCAGTGCGAAATCAGCACCCGGCACATCGCCCACGATGGCCATGGGCTGGAACGCGGTGCCCACCGGGCTGACCGAGCTGCGCACCACCTCGATCTTGGCCCAGCCGCTGTCGCCAAAGCCTTCCAGCAGTACAAGGTCGTAGCCGTGGCGCTCGAACAAAGCCAGCAGGTCCTGCTCGTTCAGGCGGAACTGCTCGGTAAGCAGATAGCGCCCGGCAGTAAACACGGCCACACCCTCGGCACCGGCCTCATGCAGGCGGTCGGTCTCGGCGGGCAGGCGCAGATCGTCAGCCTCGCGGATCACGCCCACCTTCAGCCCGCGGCTCTTGAGCACCGGCAGCAGCGCGGCCAGCAGAGCGGTCTTGCCGCTGCCTGCGGAACCGCTGACAGCCAGCACTGCCGGATGCTTGAAGCTCAGTTCGGCGGCAAGCGCCTGTTTTTGTTCACTGTACAAAAGTATCACCCTCCGTTTTATCCCATCGGCAAAAACTGCCGGTTCACTCCTCAATGCGCACAAAGCGCGGCTGCACTTTGCCGTCCCGCTCCACGGTCTCGCACCACATGGCGGCAGGACGCACCCAAAGCCCGCGTTCCCCGTACAGGCGCGGTACACCACCATTTCCTCTTCGGTCTCGCTGTGGCGGGCATGATAAAGATCTTCAACTTCGCTTAATTGTGTAGCTTTTAAAATATCTGTTTTTAATTTTTCATTTAACATTCCTTTTTCATCAATTAAACGAATAACATCTTCTTTTCTTTTTAATAAATTAACTTGATATTGATAATATTTATCAATTGTACGTATTTGATCTTCATCTAAAGCACCCGTCTTTTCTTTTCGATAACGTGCTATAAAAGGAACTGTATTACCTTCTTCTAATAAAGATAACACTGCTTCAATTTGATGTACTCTTACATTTAATTCTTCACTAATTGTTTTAATAATTTCTTGATTCATATAAACCTCTTTAAATACTTGTATATTCTTTTAACGTATAGATAATATCTTGGTAAATTTCATCACATAAATAATCTTTTAATTCATCAATGAACACCATTTATAATCCGTATGTTCAAAAGAAATAGAAACATGATCATCATCTGTAGATGCTAAATAACCAATACCTACTGTTTGATAATCCTTTCTTATTTTGGTAAAAGTATATGCTGGTTTAACAACATCGATTGTTAAACTCGTTTCTTCTTTCAATTCTCTTTTTAAAGCTTCATTCGGTGTTTCCCCATATTCTAAACCGCCCCCAGGAAGCTCCCAATATCCTAGTCCATCACTAGATGGTCTAACTCTTTTCATTAATAATACTTTTTGTTTAAAAACAACAATTCCTTTTACTGTAATATGAAATCTTATATTTTCCATTGATATTTCCCCCTATACTGTCTTTATCATAACATTATTTTATCAAATGTGTTTAAAAATTATTATGAAAAATGTATAATATATGTCGAGGTGATTTTAATATGATTAACTTTAAAGAAGAAGTCGAAAAAAGAAAGGAACAGCTTATTCAAGACATTGAAACATTATGTGCAATCCCTTCCGTTTATAATGAAAAAACAATTGGTGAAAACCAACCTTATGGAAGTGAATGTAGACAAGCTCTTGATGCTATGTTAGCAATTGGAAAAAGAGATGGTTTTGTTGTACATGATGAAAATGGTTATGCTGGACATATAGATATTGGTGATCAAGAAGAAGTTTTGGTATTTTAGGTCATTTGGATGTTGTTCCTGTTGATTCAAGAGGATGGGACAGCGATCCATTTAAAGTGGTTCAAGCTAATGGTAAACTTTATGGTAGAGGTGTTGCTGATGATAAAGGACCTTTACTTGCTGGATATTATGCTGCTAAAATCATTCATGATTTAGATTTACCTGTTAAAAAGAAAATTCGTGTTATTTTTGGTTGTGATGAAGAACGTGGATCTTCTTGCGTTGAACATTACTTTACTAAGAATCCATATCCATCTATGGGATTTACTCCTGATGCTGAATTCCCTGTTGTTTATGGTGA
>ENA-OQDF01000828-OQDF01000828.1-human-gut-metagenome-genome-assembly--contig:-NODE-828-length-12938-cov-11.094918_pt1 | contig 12938 bp, 15 predicted proteins | sample MGYA00242769_ERZ504597 | MGnify/ENA primary metagenome ERZ504597 (study PRJEB26092, sample SAMD00036305) | human gut metagenome | host: Homo sapiens | study: EMG produced TPA metagenomics assembly of...
CAGCTTCTCTCCAAAACATATGATATCGCTATGCCGGGAGTGATCGCAATTTACATGACAGGCGCACCGCAGGCGGGCGTAGGACCGCAGGATATTGCACTTGCCATCATCGGTGCAGTCTTTGCAAATGGTTACGTAAAGAACAAAGTTATGGAGTTCGTAGGACCTGGCGTATCTTCCTTAAGCGCAGATTACCGGATCGGTGTGGACGTTATGACAACCGAGACAACGTGTCTGTCCTCCATCTGGAGAACCGATGAGAAGATCAGCGAGTTCTATCAGATCCACGGCAGAAGCGCAGATTACAAAGAGCTGAATCCTGGCGCGGTTGCTTACTATGACGGCGTTGTAAAAGTAGAACTCGACAAGATCAAACCGATGATCGCGATGCCGTTCCATCCGAGCAATGTTTATACCATTGAAGAGCTGAAAGCAAACCTCGATGACATCCTGAACGATGTAGAGAAGAAAGCAGCCATCAGCCTCGACGGAAAAGTTCCGTTCACTCTGAAAAATAAAGTACACGACGGAAAACTCCTGGTAGACCAGGGAATCATCGCAGGATGCGCCGGCGGCGGATTTGAGAACATCTGCGACGCAGCCGATATCCTGAAAGGCCACAGCATTGGCGACGATGCGTTCACCTTAAGTGTTTACCCGGCAAGTACCCCGATCTATATGGAGCTAGCAAGAAACGGAAAACTGGCAGACCTTTTGGAAACCGGTGCGATCGTAAAAACGCATTCTGCGGACCGTGCTTCGGCGCAGGCGATACTCCGGCAAACAATGCGTTCTCAATCCGTCACTCCACCAGAAACTTCCCGAACCGCGAGGGATCCAAGATCCAGAACGGTCAGATTTCTTCCGTTGCCCTGATGGATGCACGTTCCATTGCAGCAACCGCAGCAAACAAGGGATTCCTGACCGCAGCAGACGAGTTCACCGGAACATACACGAAACCGGCATACCACTCGACAAGAAGATTTACGAGAACCGTGTCTTCGACAGCAAGGGTGTGGCAGATCCGTCTGTAGAAATCCAGTTCGGACCGAACATCAAAGACTGGCCGGCTATGCCGCAGCTTGCCGAGAACCTGATTCTGAAGGTTGTTTCCGAGATCCACGATCCGGTTACGACAACCGACGAGCTGATTCCATCCGGCGAGACTTCTTCCTTCCGTTCCAACCCGCTCGGACTGGCAGAGTTCACCCTGTCAAGAAAAGATCCGGCTTACGTGGGACGTGCAAAAGAAGTACAGGTCGCAGAGAAAGCCATCCAGGAAGGAAACTGCCCGGCAGAGGCACTTCCGGAACTGAAACCGGTCTTCGCAGCCATCCATACCCAGTACCCGGATATCGACAAGACAAACGTCGGTGTCGGATCCACCATCTTCGCTGTAAAACCGGGCGACGGCTCTGCGCGTGAGCAGGCAGCTTCCTGCCAGAAGGTATTAGGCGGCTGGGCAAACATCGCCAACGAGTATGCAACGAAGCGCTACCGCTCCAACCTGATTAACTGGGGCATGCTTCCATTCCTGATCCCGGCAGGAGATCTGCGTTTGCAAACGGAGATTACCTTTTTGTACCGGAGATCCGCAAGGCAGTAGAAGAGAAAGCTGATGTGATCAAAGCGTACGTTGTAAAAGACGGAGCACTTGTTCCGTTCGAGATGACGTTAGGCGCGCTGACCGATGATGAGAGAGAAATCATCCGCAAGGGATGCCTGATCAACTATTATAGAGGATAAGTATTTGAGAAAGAGCTGTGTGGCAGGAGAAAAGTCTGTTTCATAGCTCTTTTTCTGCGCACTTATTTGAAACAAAATATCAGAAAATAATATAAAATTCAGAAAATAAACACAATAATTAAGAAAAGGAAAAGTGATATAAAAAACAGTAAAAATATTTTAAAAATGTATTGACAAATACTGGTGGATCTGTTATATTAAAATCACAAAGAAACAAGAAAACAAAAACCTAACCAAGAGGTACAAAGAGAAAGACTTGGGACCCCCTTTTCAAGAGAACAAACCATTTTCATAGAAAGAGACGAGAAATCTTCTATAGAAGAATGGAAAAAAAGGGAAAAGGAAGATGTTCTTAAGATGAGAGACTTCCGAAAGGAAAGAAAACCTGAGATAAAGATCCATACAAAAGAAGTTCGAAAGAAAACCTTTTGATAAACATGAGATCAGAGCAGATCTTAGGAAATCCTAAGGAAAAGATTTTCGGAGTGGAAATCTTAACCGCAAAGGAAAAGCCTCTGAAAAAGAACATCTTCCCGAAAAAAAGAAAATCTACAACAGGGAAATGGAAGAGAAACGATCTTTGAAATATCAAACGAAAGCGAAAACAAAGATCACAGATCGGTAAAGAAAGAAAACCAGTGAAAATCCTTGAAAGTAGAGAAAAAACTGAATATGGAAAATAAAGAAAAAGCGGTCGCTGTATCAGAAAAAATGATTGGTATGGCGATCGCTTTCTGTGTTGTGTAATTCGTCCGCCGGGCATGTTTTTCTTGACAGATGCGGCGGAAATGGTGCATACTTCTTAAAGCATAACAGCGGAGAAATCCGTGTATCGAAAATAAGAAGTCAGAACAGGAGAAGAAAGTGGCTGGATTTTGCAGAGAAGATATTTTAATGGAAGATAACGATATTCTTGTTGTTCACAAGCACGCGGGTATGGCAGTGCAGAATGCGCGGATGGGACAGATGGATCTGGAGCATGCGCTGCTGAATTATTTGGCGAAGCAGGCAAGGGCGGAAACACCGGGTCAGGCGCGGACTCAGATTCCATATCTGGCGGTCGTTCACCGGCTCGATCAGCCGGTTGAGGGCGTGCTGGTGTTTGCAAAAAACAAAGACGCCGCAGGAAAACTGGACGGCAGGTGAAGGACGGGACGATGAAGAAAGAGTATCTCGCCGTCTGTGAGGGAAAAATCGAAAAACAGGGCGTGCAGAAGTTTGAGGATTTCCTTGTAAAAGACGGACGGAGCAACACATCCCGCGTCGTACAGCCAGGCACCGCCGGAGCGAAAAAAGCGGTGCTGGAATATGAAGTGATAAGGACACAGGAGAACCGAACCCTGGTGCAGATCCACCTCGGAACGGGCCGCCACCACCAGATCCGCGTCCAGTTTTCCCATGCGGGATATCCGCTGGCGGGGGATGCAAAATATGGGGCGAAAGAGAAAGGATCTCTGGCGCTGTGCGCGCATCATCTCGAGCTGAAGCATCCGCGGACAGGCAAACGGCTTTCGTTTACAGTAAAACCAGAAGGTGAAATCTTCCACAGCTTTGTGTAACTATTCAGAGCTATGTGAAATTGCAAAAAAGTTCAGAAAATCATAAGAAAACAGGACTGGACTATTTTTACGGTTTGTGTATAATAGAGAAAGGTTATGTAATAAAACTGTAAAAAGTAATGGAAAATGATTCATCAGGCAAAGCAGAAAGGGAGAATTATGAAACGCAGAATGATTGCAGTACTGCTTTCCGGAATCCTGCTGTGCTCGGCAGCTGGATGCGGAAAGAAGCAGTGACAGACAAGAGCACCGCAGCATCGTCGTCTCAGGAAGTGACAGAAACTCCGGCGGCAGAAGAAAGCCGGAGGCCTCATCGTCCAGCGCAGATTCTACAGCAGAGTCAGCCAGTGCATCCACATCTTCTGAAAGCTCTGGAGATGAAGGAAAAGAAGCAGACAAAAAACGAATAGAAATCACCGTTCCGCACAAAGACGGCATGGAAGCATTGTACGACACCGTGGATGGACTTACCGTTGAAAAAGGCTCTTACATCGCCGTGGTTGCAAAAGACTTAAGTGCCGGTTTTTGGAAAGCCGTAAAAGCCGGTGCGCAGCAGGCACTTGACGATCTGAACGCCTCGCTTGGCTACACCGGAAACGACAAAGTTTATATGACATTTGAAGGCCCGGAAAATGAAAGTGACACCAACTCTCAGATCAATATCATCGACTCTGTCATTTCGGAAAATCCGGACGCGCTGATCCTTGGTATCATTGACCAGCAGTCGGGACAGGCACAGATGGAAGAGGCTTCCGACAGCCAGATTCCGGTCGTCATCGCGGATTCCGGTATCGAGAGTGATCTGATCACCTCGACATGTGCGACTGATCACGCAGCGGCAGCAAAGCTTGCGGCAGATCATCTCTGTGAGGCCATCGGCAACAGCGGAGAGGTTGCGATTGTTGCACATCAGTACAACACCGAGAGCAGCGTAGAGCGCGTGGAAGCATTTAAAAAAGAGATCGAAGAAAAATATACCGATGTGAAAGTGGTTCAGGTGAATTACGGAGATGGAGAAGAATCCATCGCGGACATGCTGAAAAATACACTTGAAACCTACCCGGCTCTGAAGGGCATCTTCTGTACGAACGAAGACATGGCAGACCAGACGCTGGATGCGCTGGCAGATATGGAAAATACTGAGCAGATTCAGATTGTCGGTTTTGATTCTGGTGAAAAACAGCAGAAAGCGATCCAGGAGGGACGCGAGTACGGTACCGTAACGCAGAATCCGTACGGTCTTGGCTATGCGGCAATCGTGGCGGCCGTCCGCGCGATTCAGGGACTTCCGGTAGATCAGAAGATCGATACGGGATATCAGTGGCTCGACAAAGACACGATCGATCTGGAGACAAATCAGAAGTATCTTTATAACTGAAAATCAGGATAAAAAATGAACCCGGCAGACAAGGGAATGTTCCTTTGCCTGCCGGGTTTTCTGCGCTGCAGTGCGGATTACGAGTTCTGATCGTCTTCGTAAATTCTCTGTACCTCTTCGGAAATCTGCTGCCGGATCGCGGAGAGATCGACATCCGGGATGCCGTCCTCGGTGATCTGCGGTTTGGAAGGAGAGGTATACGGCTTCGTGTCGCCCATGGAAGCTTTTGGGGATGTTTCTTCTTCGTCAAACTCCTCCGGAGCGGCCGGTTTTGCGGATGGCCGGCGGCGGATGATTTTCGGAAGATCTTTCTCATCGTCGTCATCGTCAGGTTCTTCCGGAACAAAACGGAAATCGTACATGGTGTTCTGCGAAACACGGGTACGGTTCGACGGTTTCTGATAGCTGCGGTACGGATCTCTTGCGTTGCCGGAAGAAGAGGAAGAGGAGCCGCGGCGTTTCTTTTTCTTCTTTCTGGATGGAAGAGGATCGAAACCGGATCTGCGCTTCCGTCTGGCGCGCGCTTTTGCACGGTGTTCGCGTTCTTCTTCGTCGTCATCCTCCCAGTAGTCCGCCTCTTTCCACGGTTTAAACTGGAAGAGCATGCCTGCTGCGGCGAGAATGGCAGAGACAATCCAGAACATCATGTTCAGATCGAGGTCCTTGAAGAAATATGCCATGCGGATCGTCGTGAGGGCGCCGCAGATGGAGGTGACCAGGATTACGGAAATGCGTTCGAACGGAACGCAGATCAGGCCGATCACGAAAGCGACGAGGGCGACGAGTCCATAACCTGTGGTATCGTTTGGATTAACGAGATGCCAGAGGCAAAAGCCGACGAGCCCGCAGATCAGAAGAAAAAGTCCGATCCGGTAGAGGACGAAGGCAATGATTGCGGTCAGAAGACCGATGCCGACGGCAAGCGCCAGGGTGATCGTCGTGGTCTGATTCGTGTAGGTACCCGCTGCATAACCGGCGGCCGCGCCGAGAAAAAATCCGGGAATGACGCTCCAGAGCTTGCGGAGCGTATAGCCGAAGAAACAGTTCAGCAGGGCAAAAACAATCACAATCAGAAGAAGCTGCTGCTGGTAAACATCCATGACGTCCCGGACTTTATCGAGACCGCCAAGCAGCGTGTTGATGTTGAAAGCTTGCATATTCAGATTCATGATATTCACTCCTATATGATGTATCGGAAAAATAGATACAGGTTGTATTTTAGTACGGAACGGCGGTTTTGGCAAGTGAAATTGTGTTTGAGATCTGGAAAACGGCAGAATGGCGGCGGTGTGCATATGGTATAAGGAAGAGCAAAAAGGAAATAAAACAGGCATGAATCAGGATAGAGTGTATGAAAATAGAAGAAATTCCTATCAGGGAAATCCGATGGAGCGGCCGGAGCCGTTTTTGCGGCACAGCCTTATTGGGAAGAAGTATGGAGGAGCAGCAGGAAGCGCGGGAACGGCAGCGGATGCAGTCGTATTATTCCCGGACGGCATCTGATCTGCAGCGGCTGGTGGAGGCAGAGTGTGACCGCATGGATTACCGCGGCAGCATGATGTACGACGAATTCCCGGACCGGCTCATGATGGAGCACACCTGCCGGAATATCGCACGTCAGTACGGCAGGGAAAACGGCGGGAAGGACGAGAAAACGGCAGAAGAGGAATTGCTCGATTTGATCGGCGTTCTTTTTTTATAATGAAATGTTCCGGAGGCGGAGCAGGAGGAAACATTATTACAATCTGTGGCTTTAAACCGCGCTATAAAGTAATAAGAGGGTAACACATTTTTAATAATTTTTCTGTTGTGGTTTTGCGGAAAACAGATTACAATATTAGCGGGGTTGTAAGGGGCTTTATTACACATGTTTACAAACGATTCAGAAAGTTTGGAGAGTATAAATGGAATTACAGAAATTATTACAGGATGAAATCCGGGAAGGGCTGTACCGTATCACGATCAGCGGCCCAAGAGGGGACAGTGAAGTGTCCAAAGTGAGAATACGCCCGGTTGAAATAAAAGGAAAACTGCTCTTTCAGTGCCAGGAGACCGTCGGCACGAAGGAGTTTCATAAAAATATGACAAAAGACGACGTGATCACCCGGATCAGCGAATGGATGAACGGAACCTTCAAGCAGATGCAGCTCGAAGCCGACACCTGCACAGCATCCGTTCTGGTCAGCAAAAAGGGAACGATGACGATCAAAAAGAAACCGCATATGAAAGGAACCGGCAAACCCGTCAATCTGGCGCACAACCGGAAGAAACGGTATATTCTGGAAGAAGGAATCCCGGTTCCTTTTTTACAGGATCTCGGTGTTATGACAAAAGAAGGCAAAATCGTGCGGACCCGCTACGACAAGTTCCGCCAGATCAACCGCTTTCTGGAGTTCATCGAAGATATCCTGCCGCAGCTCCCATCGGACCGCGAGATCACGATTCTCGATTTCGGCTGCGGAAAATCGTATCTGACGTTTGCGATGTATTATTACTTCCGCGAACTGAAAAAACTGGATGTCAATATCATCGGACTTGACTTGAAAGAGGATGTCATCGCAATCTGCAACGGACTGGCAGAGAAATATGGCTATGAAAAGCTGCATTTCTATCAGGGTGACATCGCTTCTTATACCGGCCGCGACGAGGTCGATATGGTGGTGACGCTGCACGCGTGCGACACGGCGACTGACTATGCGCTGGAAAAGGCCGTCAAATGGAATGCAAAAGTTATTCTTTCTGTTCCGTGCTGCCAGCATGAGCTGAACCGCCAGATTGCAAACAAAGAACTGTATCCGATCATGGATTACGGCATCTTAAAAGAGCGCATGGCGGCGCTTCTGACCGACGGAATCCGGGCAAAGCTTCTGGAGAATGCAGGTTATGAGACACAGATTCTCGAATTCATCGACATGGAGCACACGCCGAAGAACCTTCTGATCCGCGCGGTAAAACGCCAGGAAGCTCGAAAAACTGCCGGAAGAACTGAAAGCGTGCATGGAAGCGTACCATGTGAAGCCGACACTGGCAGACCTCCTCACAGAAAAGGAGGAGCCGTGATGAATAAAAGAGCAGCAAGGATTCTGATCCTTTTTCTTGTTTTTGCCGCATCAGTCGGTGTGTTCACACACCTGATGAGCCACGAGACGACGGAGAATGCGACCGATCTGGACGCAGCGAGTCTTCCGGTGCTGTACATGAAGACCGCGGACACGACAGTGAACCGCATGTACGGATACCGCCAGGAGATGAACGGCGTAACGACAAGAGAAAACCTGACACCGCTGCCGATGGACCGTTCGCTTACGCTGGAAATTGATGCGAAGGGACAGAAAATTAAAAACGTGACCTATACGGTGGAAAGCACAGACGGCGGAGCGCTGATTGAAAACTCGGTGCTGAAATCGTTTGACGAGGACGGAAGCTATCTGAAAGCAGACTTCCAGTTAGAGACCGCGATTCTGATGAATCAGGAATATACGCTGAAGCTCGAGGTTGCCTACGGAAACGGCCAGTCTGCCTGGTATTACACCCGCATTGTACAGCGCAACGGCGTGGAGGTCGGCGATTATCTGGCCTACACGCAGATGTTTGCGCAGACATGCCTGGATAAAACGCAGGCGGAAGCGCTCGTTCCGCAGCTTGAGCCGGATGAGACGGGGGATAATTCTTCGTTCCTCAATGTCAACATTCATTCCAGCCTCGACCAGATTTCCTGGGGAAGCCTCGCACCGACGATCGTACAGCAGCCGGTGCAGCAGATCAAAGAAGCGAATGAGACGACGACCAGCATCAAACAGGAGTACATGATCAGTGCGCAGGATGAGAACGGACAGACGGAGTATTATACCGTAAGCGAGTTCTACCGGATGCGAGAGTCCGACGGAGAGATTATTCTGCTGGACTTCGAGCGGAGCGCACAGCAGATCTTTGATCCGGAGCTTGGTGTTCTGACGAAATCCGGCATTAACCTCGGTGTGACCGGCGAGGATACCAAGTATGTGACGAATACGGCAGGTGATATTGTCGCATTTGTAGTAAACGGTGATCTCTGGTGCTACAACCGCAGCGCCAACAAGACGATCCGCGTTTTCAGCTTCCGTGAGAACGGCAGCATGGATGACCGGGAACAGCACGGAGAGCATGATGTCAACATTGTACGTGTGGATGATGCGGGCGATGTGACGTTTGTTGTTTATGGCTATATGAACCGCGGAAACCACGAGGGTGAAGTGGGAGCAGCCGTTTACTATTATCGCGCCGAGCGGAATGTGGCAACCGAGGAGATTTTCGTTCCGGCGGATATTTCCTACGAGATGCTGAAAAAACAGCTCGACCGCCTCTCCTACGTCAACAAGCAGAGAGAGATGTATCTCTATCTGAATGAGAACCTGTGTAAGGTAGATATTGAAACCGGCACGACGACGGTGGTCCGGGAAAGTATCCCGGAGGACTGCTTTGTAGTATCGGAAAGCCAGGAGAGCATCGCGTGGATGGATGCGGACAATGCAAGCAGTGCGATGAACATCACCGTGATGAATCTGGAGAGCGGGGAAACGCAGCGCTTTGCGGCGGATGACGGACAGAAGATCCGGCACTTGGCTTTATCAATGAAGACTTTGTCTATGGTATGGCAAACGACAGCGATATTTTAAAAGATATTTCCGGCAATGAAGTTTTCGCTATGCATACGGTGCGGATTGTCAGCATCGACGGAAACGTGAAAAAAGAGTATCACCAGGACGGCTATTATGTGACAGGTGTGTCGATTTCGGACGGCCTTCTGGAGCTGGACCGCGTGGTACGCCAGGAAAACGGCTATGCGGATGCGCCGGAGGATCACATCATGAACGGCGAGCAGCAGAGCCAGGAACTGGTGACGGGCCGCCTGGCAACGGTGGACGACAGAAGAGAGCAGCAGTTCCTTCTGGAATTCTCGACGAGCGGCAAAACACAGTCGCTTCTGACACTGACACCGAAATATATCTATTCAACCTTACGGACCGATCTTACGATGTCGTACGACACGGGCAGCGCAGATCTTTACTATGTATATGGAAAAGGAAAACTGATCGCCATTTTAAGCTCCCCGGCCGAGGCCGTACAGCTTGCCGATGAGAATGTCGGCGTTGTGCTGAACAGCAGCCAGTCCTATGTGTGGGAGCGCGGAAACCGCCAGCAGGGCATGCGCCTCGACGAGACAACGATGCCGTCGGGATTCCAGAGTGCATCTCTGGACGAAAACGTGCTGAAGGAGTCACTCGGTGATGATTACGAACTGCTGAACCTGACGGGCTGCACAAGAGAAGAAATTCTCTACATGATCAGCAGCGGCTACGGCGTTGTTGTAAAGACCGGCGCGAACGAGAGTCTGCTTCTGACCGGATACGATATTTTTGGAAATTCCTGGCTGTATAACCCGGCAACGGGCGAGACAACTGCACTTTCTGACGATGACAGCGATGCATTGTTCGCACAGAACGGCAATGTCTTCATCAGTTATATTAAAAAAGTAAAGATCGAGTGATTTGCGGGGTTTTCTAATGACGCAAAAAGTGCTAGAATAAAGAAAGCACTATGAATATTTAGGGAGAAAAAAGACAATGAAACTTACAACCATCCGAGAGATTTATAAAAACCGGGAAGCATACCTGGACAAAGAAGTAACCGTAGGCGGCTGGGTGCGCAGCGTACGTGATTCCAAAACCTTTGGTTTCATCGTTCTGCATGACGGAAGCTATTTCGAAACCCTGCAGATCGTATACCACGATGAGATGGAAAACTTCGCTGAGATTTCCAAAATGAACGTCGCGCAGCCATCATCGTAAAGGGTACCCTCGTTGCAACACCGCAGGCAAAACAGCCATTTGAAATTCAGGCAGCAGAAGTTACCGTAGAGGGCGCTTCCGCACCGGACTATCCGCTGCAGAAAAAACGCCACTCCATGGAATACCTTCGTACGATTTCTCATCTGCGTCCGAGAACCAACACCTTCCAGGCAGTCTTCCGTGTTCGTTCCCTCTGCGCATATGCGATCCATCAGTTCTTCCAGGAGAGAGACTTCGTTTATGTCAATACCCCGCTGATCACCGGAAGCGACTGCGAGGGAGCCGGCGAGATGTTCCAGGTAACCACCATGGATCTTGACAATATTCCGAAAACCGAGGACGGCGCTGTTGATTTCACACAGGACTTCTTCGGAAAGAAGACAAGCCTTACCGTAAGCGGACAGTTAAACGGCGAGACCTTTGCACAGGCATTCCGCAATATCTACACCTTCGGACCGACCTTCCGTGCAGAAAATTCCAACACCACCCGCCATGCAGCAGAGTTCTGGATGATCGAGCCGGAAATCGCTTTCGCTGATCTGGAGGACGATATGGAGCTTGCTGAGGCAATGCTGAAATATGTCATCCGCTACGTTATGGAGCATGCACCGGAAGAAATGCAGTTCTTCAACAGTTTCGTGGACAAGGGACTGATCGAGCGTCTGAACCATGTCGTAAATTCTGAGTTCGGCCGTGTAACCTACACCGAGGCTATCGAGCTTCTGGAGAAAAACAACGACAAATTCGATTACAAAGTATACTGGGGATGCGATCTGCAGACCGAGCATGAGCGTTATCTGACCGAGCAGATCTTCAAGAGACCGGTTTTCGTTACCGATTATCCGAAGGAGATCAAAGCGTTCTACATGAAGCTGAACGATGACAACAAGACCGTTGCCGCTATGGACTGTCTGGTTCCTGGCATCGGAGAGATCATCGGCGGAAGCCAGCGTGAGGACGACTACGAGAAACTGCTTGGCCGTATGAAAGAGCTGGGACTTGCTGAGGAAGATTACGGATTCTATCTGGACCTCAGAAAATATGGTTCTACCCACCATGCAGGATTCGGACTGGGATTTGAAAGATGCGTCATGTATCTGACCGGAATGGGCAATATCCGCGACGTCATCCCGTTCCCGAGAACAGTAAACAACTGCGAGCTGTAATTACGAAAAGTGATATAGAAACTTAAAAAATACGGATGCCGGGTGCAGTGGAATCCAATGTGGATTTGGTGCGCCTGACGTCCGTATTGCAGTAATGGAGAAAATGAATCCAGAAAGGGGTATGCGCCTATGCGGTTTATTCATATTGCGGATGTGCATCTCGGCATGCAGCCGGATGCGGGATTTCCCTGGAGCGAGGAGCGCGGGGAGGCCATCTGGGAGAGCTTCCGGCGGATCATCCGCCTGGCCGGTCGGGAAAAGACGGACTTTCTGCTGATCGCGGGAGATCTGTTTCAGTGCCAGCCGCTTCTGCGGGAACTGAAAGAGGTTAATGATCTCTTTGCTTCCATCCCGGAGACGATCGTCGTGCTGATTGCCGGAAACCACGATTATGTGAAGCGGGAGAGCTTTTACCGCGGTTTCGACTGGGCAGACAACGTGGTAATGCTCCTGTCGCCGGAGCCGGAGTGTGTTGAAGTCCCGGAGAAGAAGACGGCGGTGTACGGATGCAGTTACGACAAAAAAGAGATTCTGGAAAACCGGCTGGACGGCGTGCGGCCGGAGGGAAAAATGAAATATCATCTGCTGCTCGCGCACGGCGGCGATGCCCGCCACATGCCGTGGAATCCGGGCCGCATGGCGCAGGCTGGGTTTGATTATATTGCGTGCGGGCACATTCATAAGCCGGGGATTCTTATTCCCGACAAAATGGCATACGCAGGCGCACTCGAACCGACGGATGAGACGCAGTCGGGGCCGCACGGCTACATCCGCGGAACGGTGGACGAGCACGGCACGCGGATTCAGTTTGTGCCGTTTGCCAGATATGAGTACGAAGATCTGGTGTTGAACGTGACGGAGGATCTGACGCAGTATGCGCTTGAGACAAAGCTGAAACAGGAACTGGCGCTGCGGGAGGATGGAAAGATCCGAAAAATCATCCGTCTGAAACTTGTGGGACACCGCGCCGCCGAGCTGGAATTTCTCCGAAACGGCTGCTGGACTGCGGCAGAGTCATCTCCGTGGAGGATGAAACACGTCCGGCGTACGATCTGGAACAGCTGAAGAAAACGTATGGCGCTAGTCTGATCAGCGCCTATATTGAAGCGTTTGAAACAAAGACGGATGCGCAGTCACAGAAGGCGCTCGACTATGGTCTCGAGGCGCTGCTGGCGGCACGCAGGAACGGCTGAAAAAAGATTGCGGGAGGTATAGAAGATGAAATAGAAAAACTGGAAATCCGACAATTTTGGAAAAATGA
>ENA-OQDF01000829-OQDF01000829.1-human-gut-metagenome-genome-assembly--contig:-NODE-829-length-12937-cov-1.813661_pt1 | contig 12937 bp, 18 predicted proteins | sample MGYA00242769_ERZ504597 | MGnify/ENA primary metagenome ERZ504597 (study PRJEB26092, sample SAMD00036305) | human gut metagenome | host: Homo sapiens | study: EMG produced TPA metagenomics assembly of...
TTGAATAACAGCCTCTCCCTATAGAGGGAGGAAAGAAGTGAGTTGAGTAATGGCGAGTATGCCAATAATACAAAAATAAAGAAAGAACAAGAATATGAGTAAAGAGGCAAAACAACTATACAAGTCAAAGTAACTCTACCCCTCTCTCTACGGGGAAGGGAGTGAGGCTTATCATCAGTGGCGGTGGTACCGGAGGACATATCTTTCCGGCTATCTCCATTGCCAACGCCATAAAAGAGTTGTGTCCCGACGCAGAGATTCTCTTCGTAGGTGCCGAAGGAAGAATGGAGATGCAGCGTGTTCCCGATGCTGGTTACCGGATTATAGGTTTACCCGTTGCCGGATTTGACCGTAAACATCTGTGGAAGAACGTCTCCGTATTGCTGAACTGATACGGAGCCAGTGGAAAGCACGGAGCATCATCAAGGAGTTCCGCCCGCAAGTAGCTGTCGGTGTAGGTGGCTATGCCAGTGGTCCTACGCTGAAAATGGCGGGAATGATGGGTATTCCCACACTGATACAAGAACAGAATTCCTACGCCGGTGTCACTAACAAGCTGCTGGCACAGAAGGCATGCAAGATTTGTGTGGCTTACGAAGGTATGGAAAAATTCTTCCCGGCAGAAAAGATAATCATGACCGGTAATCCGGTGCGCCAGAATCTGCTCCACCACTCCATCTGCCGCGAAGATGCCGTGAAATACTTCGGACTGAACCCGGAGAAGAAAACAATACTGATATTGGGCGCAGTCTCGGAGCCCGCACCATCAATCAGACATTGAGTGCCGGACTGGATGTCATTCGCGCCAATCCCGAAGTGCAATTCATCTGGCAAACGGGGAAGATATACATTGACCAGGTCAGAGAAGCTATTACAAATACAACGGGAGAAGCCGTACGCAACCCGCGCATTAGTGCCATCCCCAATCTGTACGTGACGGACTTCATTAAGGATATGGCAAATGCATACGCGGCTGCCGACCTGGTGATTTCACGTGCAGGAGCCGGTTCCATCTCCGAGTTCTGCCTGCTGCACAAGCCAGTCATCCTGGTTCCCTCACCCAATGTGGCAGAGGACCACCAGACCAAGAATGCGCTGGCGCTGGTGGATAAGGGTGCAGCTATCTATGTGAAGGATGTGGAAGCGAAAGAGAAGCTGCTGCCGGTGGCGTTGGAGACAATCGCCAACTCCGAGAAGCTGCAAGACTTAAGCAAGAATATCTCCAAGCTGGCGTTGCCGGACTCGGCAACAATTATTGCGAAGGAGGTATTGAAGTTAATTAAGAAATAAATTAGGAGAGCATCTTAATGAAAGATATGAATATAGAAACAATTAAATCCGTTTACTTCATTGGTGCCGGCGGTATCGGCATGAGTGCGCTGATACGTTATTTCCTCTCTAAAGGAAAGAAGTAGCGGGCTACGACCGTACGTCGAGCGAACTGACAGAACGCCTGATTACGGAAGGAGTACAGATACACTACGAAGAGAATATCAACCTTATTCCGGAGGTGTGCAAAGACAAGGCAAGCACGCTCGTGGTCTATACCCCCGCCGTGCCGCAAGAGCATGCAGAACTGACCTATTTCCGTGAAAACGGTTTCGACATATATAAGCGCTCCCAAGTATTGGGCATCATCACCCGCAGCAGCAAAGGTTTGTGCGTGGCAGGTACGCATGGCAAGACTACCACCAGCACCATGCTGCCCACCTGCTGCACCAGTCACACGTGGCTGCACCGCCTTCCTCGGAGGTATTTCGAAGAACTACGGTACGAATCTGCTGCTTTCCGCCACCAGTCCTTATACCGTTATCGAAGCAGATGAGTTCGACCGTTCCTTCCACTGGCTGTCACCCTGGATGAGTGTCATTACTGCCACCGACCCCGACCACCTGGATATATACGGCACCAAAGAAGCCTATCTCGAAAGCTTCCGCCACTACACCGCGCTTATACAACCAGGCGGCGCCTGATTCTGCACAAAGGACTGGAGATGCAGCCCGACGTACAGCCAGGGGTAGCCACCTATACTTACTCGCGCCATGAAGGTGACTTCCATGCCGAGAACATCCGTATCGGAAACGGTGAAATTTCATCGATTTCGTAGCACCGGACACCCGCATCAATGATATCCAGCTAGGTGTTCCCGTCAGCATCAACATCGAGAACGGCGTTGCCGCCATGGCACTCGCCCATCTCAGCGGTGCCACCGACGAGGAAATCAAGCAAGGCATGGCAAGCTTCCGCGGAGTGGACCGCCGTTTCGACTTCAAGCTGAAGAATGACCGAATTGTATTCCTCAGCGATTACGCCCACCATCCGGCGGAAATAGCCCAAAGTCTGAAGTCCGTCCGTGAACTGTACCAAGACAAGAAGGTAACCGTCATCTTCCAGCCTCACTTGTACACCCGTACCCGCGACTTCTACCAGGATTTTGCAAACAGCCTTTCCCTATCCGATGAGGTGATTCTGACAGAGATATACCCTGCCCGCGAGCAACCAATTCCCGGCGTGACGAGTCAGCTGATTTATGACAACCTCCGCCCCGGCATCGAGAAATGTATCTGTAGGAAAGAAGACGTCCTCAGCCTCCTCGCCCAGAAGCATACCGAAGTAGTGGTAGTGCTGGGAGCCGGCGACCTGGACAACTATGCTCCCCAAATCACCCAACTATTATCAGAGAAGTATCATGGTTAAAAGGATTCTACTTTCTATCGTCCTGTTGCTTGTCATTGTCTATCTGGTGGTGGCTGTCACTGCCCTCAACCGCAAACCGGCCACCAGTGTGCCATGACGTGGAGCTGGTGATAAAAGACACGGTATATGCCGGCTTCATCACGAAGAAGGAAGTAGCTACCTGCTGGAGAAGAAAGGCATCAGCCATTGGGAAAGACCTGAAACGCGTGCGCACCAAGACCTTGGAGCGCGAACTTGCCAAGCATCCCCTCATCGACCAGGTGGAGTGCTACAAGACCCCGAACGGCAAGCTCTGCATCGAAGTGACCCAGCGAATCCCCATCCTGCGCGTGATGAGCGCCAATGGCGAAAACTACTATCTGGACAACAAGGGTACTGTAATGCCCCCCGATGCAAAATGCGTTGCACACCTTGCCGTAGTGACCGGAAATGTAGAAAAGTCGTTTGCCATGAGGGATTTATATAAGTTTGGTGTATTTTTGCAGAAGAATTCTTTTTGGAATGCACAGATTGAACAGATTCATGTACTGCCTGGCAAAAATATAGAATTAGTGCCACGTGTCGGCGACCATCTCATCTATTTGGGTAAGATGGCCGGTTTTGAAAAGAAACTGAAACGTGTAAAAGCATTCTACGAAAGAGGTTTGAACCAGGTGGGCTGGAACAAATACTCCCGCATTAACGTTGAATTCGATAATCAGATTATCTGCACGAAGAGGGAGTAAAGAGATTTATCCCTTATCAAAGCGCAGTAAATTGTAAATTGTAAAATAGTAAATAAATAGATATGGCAACAACAGATTTCATCGCCGCTATCGAGTTGAGTTCTTCCAAGATTTCCGGTATCGCAGGGAAGAAGAACAGTGACGGAAGTATCCAGGTGTTGGCTTATGCATGCGAAGATGCATCCTCGTTTATACACAAAGGGGCCATCTACAACATTGACAAGACCGCACAAGCGCTGACTTCCATCATCAACAAGCTGGAAGCCAGCTGAACAACTCCATCGCCAAAGTATATGTAGCATCGGCGGACAATCATTGCGCACGGTGAGGAATGCGGTAAGCCGTACGCTGGAGGAAGAGAGCATCATTTCGCAAGAACTGGTAGACGAGATTTGCGACGAGAACCGTGATGTACCCCTAGTAGACATGAGTGTGCTGGATGTAGCCCCACAAGAATACAAGATAGACAACACGTTGCACGTGGAGCCCGTAGGAGTTGCCGGAAAATACATCACCGGACAGTTCCTCAACATCGTGGCGCGCGCCTCGCTGAAAAGAACCTCGAACACAGCTTCGAGCAAGCCAAAGTGGAAATTGCCGACGACCTGCTCGTAGCCCCCACTGCGTTGGCCAAAGCCGTGCTGACTGAAAACGAGATGCGTTCGGGCTGCGCACTGGTGGACTTCGGTGCCGACACCACCACCGTGCTGGTCTATAAGAACAATATCCTGCGCTACCTCAGCGTACTGCCGCTGGGTGGAAACAACATTACCCACGACATCACTTCCCTGCAAATGGAAGAGGAAGATGCCGAGAAGCTGAAACTGCAATACGGTGATGCCCTCTACGAGGAGGAAGAAGACGCCGAGACCCCTGCCGTATGCACGTCGGAAGACGGCCGTACCTTCGAACTGGCCCTGCTGAACAATATTATCGGAGCCCGTGCAGAAGAAATCCTTGCCAACGTATGGAACCAGTTACAGCTTTCCGGCTACGAGGACAAACTTTTCTCCGGTGTAGTATTTACCGGTGGAGGAGCCAATCTGAAGAATCTTGAGAAAGCCTTCCATAGAGTGAGCAAGATTGAAAAGGTAAAGACCGCCAAGTTCGTACAGACCACCGTCCACACACGCAGCGAAGAGCCCAAAAAGGACGGCATGCACAACACACTGCTGGGCCTGCTGGCTGCCGGCAACGAGAATTGCTGCCTGCAAGAGGTGAAACCGGTGCAGCAGCCTGCCTCCAATGTTCCTCCCAAACCGGTCGACATATTCGTTGACGACGAAGCGCTGAAAGAGCAGGAAGCTGCCGCACGCGCCGCCAAGGCACAGCGCGAGAGGGAAGAGAAAGAACGCAAGGAGCGTGAGCGAAAAGAAAGGGAGCTGCGCGAAAAGGAAGAGAAAAAGAAGAAAAAGAAAGAAGGCCCCAGCTGGTTCGAAAAGACTTTCAACAAGATTTCCAACGAAATCTTCTCGGACGACGATATGAAGTAATAATGTGATAATGTGCCAGAAAATTAAGTTATTATGGAAGATATAGTACAATTCGATTTCCCGACCGATTCACCGAAAATCATTAAAGTAATCGGTGTAGGCGGAGGTGGCGGCAATGCCGTGAACCATATGTACCGGGAAGGTATACACGACGTGACGTTCGTACTGTGTAACACAGACAACCAAGCGTTGAAGGACTCTCCCGTGCCCGTGAAGTTACAGCTTGGAAAAGAAGGCCTGGGAGCCGGAAACCGCCCTGCCCGTGCCCGCAAGGCAGCAGAAGAGAGCATCGAAGACATCAAGAATATGCTGAACGACGGCACCAAGATGGTATTCATCACTGCCGGAATGGGCGGTGGTACCGGTACGGGTGCCGCACCCATCATTGCACAGACCGCCAAGGAAATGGATATCCTAACCATCGGCATCGTCACCATCCCTTTCCGCTGGGAGGGCGACAAGAAGATAGACCAGGCACTGGATGGCGTAGAGGAAATCAGCAAGCACGTAGATGCCTGCTGGTCATCAACAATGAAAAGCTGAGCGAGATATACAGCGAGTTGTCCGTGGACGACGCGTTCGACAAGGCCGACGACACCCTTTCGGTAGCCGCCAAGAGTATTGCCGAAATCATCACCCTGCATGGAAAGGTGAACCTCGACTTCAACGACGTGAAAACAGTGCTGAAGGACGGCGGCGTAGCCATCATGAGTACCGGCTACGGCGAAGGTGACAACCGTGTCAGCGAAGCCATCAAGAATGCGCAGCACTCGCCGTTGCTGAACAACAACGACATTTTTCAATTCCAAGAAGGTACTCCTCAACATCTCTTACAGCTCACAATACAAGCTGATGATGAGCGAAATGGACGAGGTAAAGGAATTCATGAACCGTTTCAGCCGCGACTTCGAGACCAAATTCGGTATGGCCATCGACGACAAACTGGAACAGAAAGTGAAAATCACCCTGCTTGCCACCGGTTTCGGTATCCAGGACATCCACATGAAGGAGATGGACGACCGCATCACCCAGCGCACCGCCGAAGAACAGCAACGCCTTGCCGAGCTGGAGGAGGAAGAGGAACAGAGACGCAACCGCCGCGAAGTGTACTACGGCAAGGATGCCAACGCCCGTTCCCAGCGCAGCCGCCGTCGCCATATCTATCTCTTCAATCCCGAAGACATGGACAACGCCGACATCATCAGCATGGTAGAGAATTCTCCGACCTATCTGCGTGACAAAAGTACGCTGAACAGCATCAAGATGAAGGCAGAGCAGGAAGGGCAGCTCGCCACCGAAGCCGCGCAAGAAGCAGAAGGCGGTGCAGGGGGAGTCATCACCTTCTGATTTTTCCGTTCCCGATATGTAAAACCATCCTCCTCCTTCGGGAGAACAGGAGTAAACCTATAACAATATGGATTTATTTGAAAAAGTCAGCGAAGACATTAAAACAGCTATGAAAGCCAAAGACAAAGTGGCTCTCGAAACATTGAGAAACGTAAAGAAAGTATTCCTTGAAGCCAAAACCGCTCCCGGAGCCAACGATACCCTGAGCGATGCAGATGCTTTGAAGATTATCCAAAAACTGACCAAACAAGGCAAAGACGCCGCTGAAATCTATGTACAGCAAGGTCGCCAGGACTTGGCAGACGATGAGCTGGCACAAGTAAAGGTGCTTGAAACCTATCTGCCAAGCAAATGAGCGCCGAAGAACTGGAAGCAGCCTTGAAGGAAATCATAGCCGAGGTCGGTGCCACCAGCGGCAAGGACATGGGCAAAGTGATGGGTGTAGCCAGCAAGAAACTTGCCGGACTTGCCGAAGGCCGCGCCATCTCAGCCAAAGTAAAGGAACTGCTGGGATAAAGTATAGCGAAGGAGATAAGAAATATTCGGGTTCAATTGCATGAGATGGGCATCTCGTGCTGCATGAGATGTATATCTCATGCAGCATAAGATGCCCATCTCGCGCAATCAGGAGCTATTGTTTCATCCGACAAGCAAGATTGGCGCTCCTCAATCAAACAATTCTTTCAAGACTTCAAGAGACTTCAGCACCGGGAAATCCGGCAGATGCAGACGATAATATTCATTCATAATGTTCAGGCAGCGGGTACGCTCCAACCGGTTCATGGTAAAAAGATGCATCGTTTCATAATTCATACGCATCAGCTGTGTCAGGCGGGCCGCCTCCTCGGGAGCGATGTAATTGGAATGAAGCTGCGGACGCAAGGGAGTGAAACAAGCATTCTGCAAATCGAAGTAATCTCCGGCATGATAATCCTCCAGGTTGGGATACAAACCGAGAAAACGGGAAAGGCGCATCAGGAAGACCAGATGAAAATTGGCAAACCCCTCCCTGCATTCATCCAGCCAGATGACGGAATGATACAGATAAGCAAACAGCGGACGGTTCTCCGCCTCCTCCCGGACGGCGCGATAAAGGAATTCCGAAAGAAACAAAGCGATGGCGGATTTGTAGGGATCGTAGGGAAGCGTGGCAAAAGGATAAAGAGACTTCGCCTCCTTCACCTTATATATAGTGGCATTAGGACGGAAATCGGCTTCAAGTTCCACCAATGCCAGCGGCTGGAAGAGTACCGGCTTCACCGCCGCCTTGCGCGAACGGGGTATGGACACCATGAAGGAAGCCCTGCCAGCCACCTCCGTATAGATGTCTGCAATGAGAGATGTATCCTTATATTTCAAGGTATGCAGTACAATTCCCTGTGTTTTCTGTAACATTCCCGATTTCTTTATCTGGTTTCAATCTGATAACAAAGCTACAAAAAAAGCCCGAAAGAAGAGAAACAAAAGGAGAAGAATAAAAAAACAAGGTAAGGAGTGTAAAAAAATAAAAGCATATATTACACTGATTTTCAATAGATAACGCTCCATTCTAAGACAAAAGACAACAAAAAGCTATATTTTTTTCTTGCGAATGTTTTGGTAATTCAAAAATAGTTTCTACCTTTGCATCCGCAAACGAGAAATAAAGACTCTTTGCAAGAGCGGAAACGCTCACCAAAGGATGGCCCGTTCGTCTATCGGTTAGGACGCAAGATTTCATTCTTGAAAGGGGGGTTCGATTCCCCCACGGGCTACAAAATAAAAAATAAACGAATTAAAAAGATTAGTCGAGATGGCAAATCATAAATCATCACTGAAGAGAATCAGACAAGAAGAAACAAGAAGACTTCACAACAGATATTATGGCAAGACCATGAGAAACGCTGTTCGTAAACTTCGTGCTACTACAGACAAAGCTGCAGCAACAGCAATGTATCCGGGTATCACAAAACTGTTGGATAAATTGGCTAAGACTAATGTAATCCACAAGAACAAGGCTAACAACTTGAAGTCAAAATTGGCTATCTATATCAACAAGCTGGCTTAAGTTGACTGTTACACAAAAGATATTACAAGGCTGGACTTTTTAGTCCGGCCTTTCTCATTTATACCTCTCTATTTACCTGCTTCCACACAAGTTTCTTTTCTGTGCTAAAAAGCTGTAAACTACCCGAATTTATCCGTTTGTTTAGCACCATATCCCGAGGATTTTCACTATATTTGCTCTGTTATTACAATAAGGAAAAAGATTATGACTGAAGAACAGATTCACTCCAATAACGGGAGCTATTCTGCCGAAAACATCCAGGTACTGGAAGGTTTGGAAGCAGTGAGAAAGCGTCCCGCGATGTATATTGGCGACATTAGCAGCAAAGGACTTCACCACCTGGTGTACGAGGTTGTGGATAACTCCATCGACGAGGCACTTGCCGGCTATTGCGACCACATCGAAGTCACCATTAACGAGGACAACTCCATCACCGTACAAGACAACGGACGTGGTATCCCGGTAGACTATCACGAAAAGGAAAAGAAATCCGCGCTGGAAGTTGTAATGACCGTACTGCATGCCGGAGGAAAGTTCGACAAAGGTTCCTATAAGGTATCGGGAGGTCTGCATGGTGTAGGTGTATCTTGCGTAAATGCCTTGTCTACACACATGACTACCCAGGTTTCCGTAACGGAAAATCTATCAGCAGGAATATTCCTGCGGACATCCGCTCTACTCCGTCAAAGAAGTGGGCACAACAGACATTACCGGTACACGCCAACAGTTCTGGCCGGACGGTACCATCTTTACGGAGACAGTCTACAACTATGATATTCTTGCCACCCGCATGCGCGAGCTGGCGTATCTGAACGCAGGCATCAAGATTTCACTGACCGACCTTCGCGTAAAGGACGAAGAAGGAAATGCCAAGAAGGAAATCTTCTACTCGGAAGAAGGCCTGAAGGAATTTGTGCGCTACGTGGACTCCTCACGCGAGCACTTCATGAACGATGTAATCTACATCAATACCGAGAAGCAAGGCACACCGGTGGAAGTAGCCATCATGTACAACACTTCTTATAACGAAAATGTGCACTCTTACGTAAACAACATCAATACCATTGAAGGGGGTACCCACTTGGCAGGTTTCCGCCGTGCACTGACCCGTACGTTGAAAAAATACGCCGAAGACAACAAGATGCTGGAGAAAGCCAAGGTAGAGATTGCAGGAGACGACTTCCGTGAAGGACTGACTGCCGTTATCTCCATCAAGGTGGCAGAGCCTCAGTTCGAAGGACAGACCAAGACAAAGCTGGGTAACAACGAAGTGATGGGCGCCGTAGACCAGGCTGTGGGCGAGGCCCTCACCTACTACTTGGAGGAACACCCGAAGGAAGCCAAGCTGATTGTAGACAAGGTGATTCTTGCCGCCCAGGCACGTATCGCCGCACGTAAGGCACGCGAATCCGTACAACGCAAATCGCCGATGTCCGGCGGTGGCATGCCCGGTAAGTTGGCCGACTGCTCCAGCAAGGACCCGGAAGAATGCGAATTGTTCCTCGTCGAGGGTGACTCGGCAGGCGGTTCAGCAAAGCAAGGCCGTAACCGTGCGTTCCAAGCTATCCTGCCGCTTCGCGGTAAGATTCTGAATGTGGAAAAGGCCATGTGCACAAGGCATTCGAGAGCGACGAAGTAAACAATATCATCCAGGCGCTGGGCATCCGTTTCGGCGTGGACGGTGAAGACAGCAAAGAAGCGAACATTGACAAGTTGCGTTACAAGAAGATTATCATCATGACCGATGCCGACGTCGATGGTTCTCACATCGACACGCTGATTATGACGCTTTTCTTCCGTTACTTCCCACAAGTCATCCAGCAGGGTTGCTTGTACATCGCCACTCCTCCCCTTTACCTTTGCACCAAAGGCAAGGCGAAAGAGTATTGCTGGACAGACCAGCAGCGCCAGAAGTTCATCGACACTTACGGCGGCGGTTCGGAAAACGCAGTACACACCCAACGCTACAAAGGTTTGGGTGAAATGAACCCGGAACAGTTGTGGGAAACCACCATGAATCCGGAAAACCGTATGCTGAAGCAGGTGCATCTTGAAAATGCAGCCGAAGCCGACTATATCTTCTCCATGCTGATGGGCGAAGACGTGGGCCCTCGCCGCGATTTCATCGAAAAGAATGCAACGTATGCAAATATTGACGCTTAATTAATTTAATAACCAACCTCACATCTTACAACGAGGAAGCCCCGGACGGGCAGGATAATCCTGCTGACCGGGGCTTTTCCTTTATTCCTCTTCTCTTCCAAAGAAGAGACCCGTCTCCATACAGAAGAACTATAGGATTCCTTGTTTTTCATCTCTTCCACTACCAATTCCAACTCTGCATACCAGTCCTCACCAAACTTACGGATAAGCGGTTCTTTCAGGAACTTGTACACGGGCAGATTTTCCTTTTGTCCCAACAACATAGCGGCTTTGCAGACATCCCAACGATGATAGTTCACTGCCTTATAGAGTCCGTAGTTCCCCACCCTTATCGGATAGAGATGACAGGATATGGGTTTGTAGAAGTTGGTCCTACCCTCACGGTAAGCCTTTTCGATGGCGCAATAGCAACAGCCTTTATCATCATAGCAGGTAAAGACGCAATCCTTGTTGTTCACAATAGAAGTCACCAGGTCACCTTCACAATCGGTATAGACCACACCTTGCTCCTCTATCACGGTGCGGGCTTCGGGAGAAAGCTCATCCCAAATCAGCGGAAGCACCTCTTCCAGTTTCTCCACCTCGTCCAGCTCTACGGGAGCACCGGCATCGCCCTCAATGCAGCAAATCCCCTGGCAGGCACCCAAGTCACACAAGAACTTCTCGCGCAAGACATCGAAAGAAACCACAACATCACCAATCTGTATCATAATCATTCTATTAAAAAAGACGCGGACTATCCGGATTGCACAGACTCAACTTTAAGAGCATCCCGTGGAATCCGTATAATCCGCGTCTAAATATTGTTACGGCCTTGACGCCTTACTTAATCAAATCCTTACCAGTCATTTCGGCCGGCTGTTCCATACCCAAGATATGCAGGATAGAAGGAGCTACGTCAGCCAATACACCGTTCTCAACCTTGGCGTCCTTGTTTGCAGTAACGTAAACGAAAGGAACGGGGTTCAGAGAGTGGGCAGTATTCGGAGTACCATCCTCATTCAGAGCGTGGTCGGCATTACCGTGGTCGGCGATGATGATTACTTCATAATCGTTTGCCTTGGCAGCTTCAACAGTATCTTTCACACATTCGTCGATGGCTTTCACTGCCTTCTCAATAGCTTCGTAGATACCGGTATGTCCCACCATATCACCATTGGCGTAGTTCACCACGATGAAATCGAACTTCTGGGTCTTGATAGCTTCAACCAACTTGTCCTTCACCTCGTACGCACTCATTTCGGGCTTCAAGTCGTAAGTGGCAACCTTCGGAGAAGGAACCAGGATGCGCTCTTCAGCATCGTAAGGAGTCTCGCGGCCACCGTTGAAGAAGAAGTCACGTGTGCATACTTCTCTGTTTCGGCAATGTGCAGCTGGGTCTTGCCATTGGCAGCAAGGTATTCGCCCAAGGTATTCTGTACGTTCTCCTTATCAAAAAGGATATGCACACCCTTGAAGCTGGCATCGTACGGAGTCATGCAGTAGAACTGCAGGCCCGGAATGGTCTGCATGCCTTGTTCGGGCATATCTTGCTGGGTGAGGACAACGGTCAATTCCTTGGCACGGTCATTGCGGTAGTTGAAGAAGATTACAACATCACCTTCCTTGATGGTACCGTCGAAGCCACCGTTCACAATCGGCTTAATGAATTCATCCGTAACGCCTTCGTCGTAGGACTCCTGCATAGCCTGGACCATATCCGTAGCAACCTTGCCTTCACCGTTTACCAACAAATCGTAGGCAACCTTCACACGTTCCCAACGTTTGTCGCGGTCCATGGCATAGAAACGTCCCACGATGGAAGCAATCTTGCCGGCAGACTTCTCGCAATGAGCAGTCAACTGCTCAATGAAACCTTTACCACTCTTCGGGTCGGTATCACGACCGTCCATAAAACAGTGGATGAAGGTATTCTCGATACCGTATTCCTTGGAAATATCGCAGAGTTTGAACAAATGGTCAAAAGAGCTGTGCACGCCACCGTTGCTGGTCAGTCCCATAAAGTGAATATTCTTGCCGTTTTCCTTTGCATATGAGAAAGCAGAAACAATTTCCTTGTTCTTCAGAATGCTGCCATCGGCACAAGCACGGTTAATCTTCACCAAATCCTGGTAAACGATGCGTCCGGCACCGATATTGAGGTGACCTACTTCAGAATTACCCATCTGTCCGTCGGGCAAACCAACGTTTTCACCGCTTGCTTGAAGCTCGGAATGCGGATAAGTTGCCAACAGACTGTCCCAATACGGAGTAGGTGTATTGAAAATCACATCATCTTTGCCTTGATCGCCGATGCCCCAGCCATCAAGAATCATTAAAAGGGCTTTCTACTCATAATATTAATCGAATTTAATTGTATAATCTTTTGTATGATACAAACGTTCTTTTATAGTAGGAACCTGTTTTTTGCGTTGCAAAGGTACAAAAAACAGCCGTTAAAGCGTACTGTTTCAAATGATTTATGT
>ENA-OQDF01000830-OQDF01000830.1-human-gut-metagenome-genome-assembly--contig:-NODE-830-length-12927-cov-2.513750_pt1 | contig 12927 bp, 15 predicted proteins | sample MGYA00242769_ERZ504597 | MGnify/ENA primary metagenome ERZ504597 (study PRJEB26092, sample SAMD00036305) | human gut metagenome | host: Homo sapiens | study: EMG produced TPA metagenomics assembly of...
TATTATAATGAAAATTAAAGTGAAAAATGAGCTTGTGGAAGCTGTTCAGACGGAGAAAAAGCAGAACAAGACAGATCAACAAAATAACATTCAAAATCCAGAAAAATCGGATTCAGGAATTAAAAATACGGAGGTGGTGACAACTGTGAAAAAACAGGACAGAAAACAGGAATCATTATTGGCGGTTTGAGTTTTCTGGGTGCGGCAATGTGGTTATTATATCGGAAATTTCATCGTAAAAAATAATTCGGGAGGTACAGAATGATGCAGAGAGAACGATCCGATGTTTATATCATTCCACCCAATTTGCAAAAGAGGAACCCTGTTTTCAGGGAGAATTGAAGGCAGGAATGCTTTTGAGGCAGCTGTCCTTTTTATAGTACTTTTTAGGATACTGTTTTTTATAGATGTTTCAATAAAGCTAAGAATCTATATTGGTATAATTGTAATCCTGCCTTTAACAATACTGGCGGTAGTCGGTGTTAACGGGGAAGTTTGCTTTCTTTCATTATTCAGTTTATACGCTTTGTAACAAGAAGGCGGGTAGTGACTGTACCCGATGGACAGTATAGATTAAAGAGAAACCGTCGTATTAGGAGACAGCAAAAGAAACAACAGAAACAGGAGAGAAAAAAGAAGAAAAGGCAGCAGGAAGGCGGTGTAAAAGATCGGAAGCGAAGTCGCAGAATTGAAGCAAAAGCTGAAAGAAGCTCAGCTTGCCGAGAAACGAGAACGGCGGGAGCAGAAGCAACAGCAGAGAGAAGACAAGGCGATGTCCAGGAAGCAGGAGAAAGAAAATCGCCAGATGCTGAAGGAACAGCAGAAAAAAGACGCACAGAAACAGAAAGAGCAGGCCAGGGAGAATTTCAGGCAGATCCGTGAGCAAGAGGCAGAAGAACGTAATCTGAGGAATCAGCTTGTTCAGAATGTAGAAAAAGAAGAACGGCCAGTGCGACCGCCAAAGAAAGAACTTCTCGAAAAGAAGAGAAAAGTGAGAAAGTCCAGGAAGTACCGGATCTTCTGCCAATGAGCTGGACAGCCTCTTATATACCATTAAAACAAGTAAAAAATGGTATTATCCAAACTTCCGACAATCGTTTTGTTAAAATTGTTGAAGTATTGCCAATCAATTTCTTATTGCGGTCATCTTCAGAACAGAGAAGTATCATTCTCTCTTTTATGTCATACCTGAAAATCGCACCGCCCAATATCCAGCTTAAAGTGCTCTCCAGAAAGGCAGACATTCAGGAGTATATTGATAAGATTGATGAAGAGGCTGAAAAAGAAACAGATGAACGTTGTAAAATTCTGCAGGAAGATTATGCAGAACTGATTAAATCCCTGGGTATGAAGGAAGCGATTACACGTCGCTTCTTTTTGATTTTTGAATATCCTTCCGTAGTGGGAGTAAGAATCCGGACGAAAGAGATGTACATCTTTATATGCGTTCTGCTGTGCAGACTGCAAAAAATATCTTGCCATGTGCGGAAATATAGTTTTGGAGCATGAGAATGAGACGCGCTTCTGCGTGGAAATCTTATACCAGCTGTTAAATCGCCAAACATGCCTGACAGAATCTCTGAATGATCGGATAAAAGAAGTTCGAAGTACTATACAGAAGAAAACGGTCCAGAAGTATACGATATATTCCTGTAACAGAACTGGTCGCTCCGAGAACCATTGATTTCAGGAACTGGAACTATGTGGTTGTAGATGGATTGTATTATACATATCTGTATGTTCAAAAATACCGTTCAAGAGTCCCGGCTGGATGGCTGTCTCTGTTGATCAATGCAGGTGAAGGAATAGATGTAGATGTTTTTTTTCTTCAAGCAGGATAAAAACCGCTGTGTGGAGCGAATTGGACGCAGAATACGCTTGAACCGTTCAAAAATCAAGGATACTTATGATTCAAACAGCGACTTGACAGTCTGAGTGAATCCATTCAGGCTGGTTATTACCTGAAAAGGGGGCTGAGCGGCAGTGAAGAATTCTATACATGAGCATTCTGGTTACGATAACTGGACATAGTGAACAGGAAGTAGAATGGCGTTCAAAGGAAATGACAAAGCTGTTAAGCTCTCAGGACATTGGCACAGGTAGCTGCATTTTCAGAGAAGAACAGGCTTTTTTATCTTCTCTGCCATTTTTACAGATAGACAAAAATATTTATGAGAAGTCCAAACGGAATGTACTTACATCCGGTGTAGCGGCATGTTATCCATTTGCTTCATATGAAATGTCTGATAAAGATGGCATCATGATCGGAGTAAATAAAGCAAACAGTTCGCTTGTCATCATAGATATTTTTAATTCGTTAAAATACAAAAATGCAAACATAGCCATATTTGGAACATCTGGCTCAGGAAAAACATTTTTGATGCAGCTTATGGCACTACGTATGAGACAAAAAAACATACAGGTATTTATTATTGCTCCGGATAAAGGACATGAATTTGCAAGAGCCTGTAATAACATTGGTGGAGAATTTATACAGATTTCTCCTTCATCGTCGAACTGCATCAATATAATGGAAATACGGCCTACAGATATGGAAACTCGCGATTTATTGGATGGGTATACATCTGAAAGGTCAGAACTTGCAAGCAAAATTCAAAGCTTACATATTTTTTTCAGCCTTCTGATTCCAGATATGTCACATGAAGAAAAACAGCTTTTAGATGGTGCAATGGTTACTTGCTATCAGGAAAAGGGAATCACACATGATAATCTGAGTCTGACGGATCCGGAACATCCAGGAAAATACAAAAAGATGCCGATTCTTGGTGATCTGCATGAAGTGCTTATGCGTAAAGAAGAATGCAGACGTATGGCGAATATATTAAATCGTCTGGTGAGTGGATCGGCATCCAGTTTTAATCAGCAGACTAATGTGGATCTGGAAAATAAATATGTTGTGCTGGATATTTCGGAACTTTCTGGTGATTTGCTCCTGGGAATGTTTGTGGCACTGGATTTTGTCTGGACAAAAACAAAGGAAGACCGGACAGTAGAAAAAGCGGTTTTTGTAGATGAAGCATGGAAACTTCTGATGTCTAATGATTTGGCAGGAGAATATCTGATTGAAATATTCAAAACAATCAGAGCTTATGGTGGATCGGCTATCTGTGCCACACAGGATCTGGCAGACTGTTTTGCGGTAAGAGATGGAAAACTTGGACGCGGTATATTAAGCAACTCAAAAACAAAAATTGTTCTGAACATGGAAGTTTCAGAAGCAGAACGGATTCAGGAGGAGTTGGATCTTTCAGAAGCCGAAACCAATTCTATTATTCATTTTGAAAGAGGAAATGGTCTGATTTCCACAAATAATAATAATTTGATTGTTGAATTTAAAGCAAGTGCTCTGGAAAAAGATCTGATTACCACTGACCGCAAAGATCTTCAGGAATTGAAAGACAGAATCCGGAAATATGGTACAGATGCTTATGGCAGGAAATAGTGTGAATAAGAAACGGCATTAAAAACGTTACAAAGGACGTATAAGAGGAATGAAATTAATTATATGTCATAAAAACGTTTTGTGATGACGTGTAACAGATGTCTTTTGAAAAAGACATGAAAAAACACATTATATGCACATAAAAAACGTCATTTATGTGGCATATGTTTATCATGGAAAGGATAGACCAGATGGAAAACAAACAAAAACCCGTGGAACGTGAAACCAGACAGTTAATTCAGACATATAATGTGCTCTTAAAATCTCAGATTTATGCATATTTCGCAAAAACCCAAAGAGATCATTTTGTAGGACGTGCATTTAAGACGCTGGAAAAAGAAAAACAGATTTATATTCATCAGGATCTGGAAATGGCAGCAATAAATGAAGAGGCATTTAAAGCCAGAAATGTAGGAACTTTGCAGGCATTTTGGGTTCTTCTGGATATTATGGATCAAAAAGAGGTAGACCAGCACTTCCTTGCATCAAAAGAGGAATATCCTGTTCGCATTGTGTTATGCGGTGAAGGAGAAATCTATGACATTTTGTATGTGTCAGAGAATGAGGTACAGGTTACCAACAATTTGTTTACCCGGAAGATGACAGATGATTGCGGGCATATCGTTATTGTGGAAAAGCCCGGGTACATACATGAAATCAGGATACCGGACGTGCTTGGATTTTGTACAGTGAAAGAAGGTGGAGAAATCGAATATTACAGAAATGCGGATGGATGAAAATGATTCATTTTTTAAATTAAAAGAACAGTTAGAAGATGCTCAAAAACTAATGGGAAGGATGGAACAGTATATAGTGGAAGCAAGAGGGGTATTGCAGTCCTGTATCCGGCGGCAGTCAGAGTTCCAATATGCTTATTTGGGAGATATGATTCAGGAGACTGCGAAAACTTCAGAACGTTTGACAGATAAATTAAGACGCATGACGCTTGAAATTGTAGTAAATCCCAAAGAATATGAGAAATACAAAGAAGATCTGGTACTGATACACGGAATTGAACTGGAGTATAAGGATGAGATTCTTCGGGTATCTGCTCCCGTCCTGATCCCTCACCGGAAAGATTGTTATACGGATTATCTTTATAAACCATTGCATACCGCTTTTCGAAATTGGTGCATGCAGAGAGCGGAGGAGAAGCTGGAAATTCCGACATATACAAATTGTACGATTTGTTTTGTACATGTTTATGATGAAACACTTCCGCTTGCAAGAGTGAGAGATCATGACAATTATGAAGAAAAACATGTGCAGGATATTATTACAAATTTTTTCCTGCGGTCAGATAGTGGATTATACACGAATACCTGTCATGTGACACGTATGGGCGAGGAAGACCGTACACTGTTATATGTGATGGACAGCAGCAAATTTCCAGCGTGGATTTCTGATTTTGGCAAAGAAACAGGTATCGAAAAAATCATGAGTAAATTGCATGGGGATTCTACATGGGAAAAGAATATCTGATAAGGCATAAAATAAGCAAAAATCTGAACAAAATTGCCAGGTTATGTACCAGGTATTCAACAGATAGGGTATTTTTGCTTTTTCAACGAGGGGAAAATAATTGAAAAGACAACAGGATAAATTATTGATTATTATAGCGATGTCGGGTGAAATGCCGACTTATTTAGGACAATACGTGACTGGCTCGATTTCATATACTGCTGCCCTGATTACAAGATTAAAAAAGAAAGATATATTTCTCTGAGATGCAAGGATGGATATAGAGGATACGTTTTATTAGAAAAAGGCAGAAATTATCTTCTTTCAGAATATGAAAAAGAACTCTCTTTTTTATTTCCGGTTCCGGGCAGACGGGGCATGTGAAAAGTGAACCAGAAAAAAGAATGCGGCTGTATCGAATGAGCGAGGTATGGGTCTTCTTCTGGAAGGCGGGTATAGAGATCTTGCGGAACCATAAACCAGATATGGATAAAGGGTTCGTGAGAGATCGGGGAAAAGCGTTTTATTATGGCAGTCTGGAATTTAAAGGAATGTCGGAAGCAATCAGGGGTTCCAGATCATGTGGGGTGCTTTTATCCGGGGATACTGTGTTAGTTGTTTACAATACCATGGATCGAAATATGAAATGGGCGAAAAAAATGGAATGTTCCATGCGTACCTGGACAGAGCGAATGCTCTTAAAGGGCGGATATAACAGCAAAGCGGATGCGCTTATTGTAGGACAGAACATAAAAGTATTGTTAAAGCTTTTGGAAAGTGATGGAGGCATAAAAAAGGATCTGTTTCGACCAGATGATATTTATGATCAATATTATTATATTCCTATGTGCCGAGAGGGAATATTGCAGATTGTCCTGCTGACAGAGAAGCGGAAAAGAGAAAAGCTAAAGCAGTCTTTGTTTTCAAGATTTTCCATAAAGAGAGAAAAAGAATATGCTACCTATAATGTGTGCGATGAAAATGGGAACCCTATATATTTAGTTTATGATTTGGAAATGCGTCAATTATGCCGCATTAAACAGGAACTCTTATGGAGACCGTCAGTAAGTATTGTGTGCATGGATTATCAGGCGGAAACAATAAGAGAATATTTGGGAGAGAAGGTGATCATTTATGAGCTCAATGCAGAAAATGTAATGAAATACCTTATAAATGACCTAGGAGAATGATCTTGGTCGATGGAGGTGGCTGCAAGATGGCGAATCCTTTTCATTCAACAGGCAGTCCGATTGTGGACCGGATGTGTCGGCTGCAGTTTACCGGAAATGTAATCCCGGCAGCGTGGTATCGTACAATTACCAGAGATAATGGGAAACCCAATCTGACAGCAATCATTATTTTGTCAGATGTTGTGTATTGGTATCGGCCGGTGGAAATCCGAGATGAATTAACGGGACAATTATGTGGATTCAAAAAGAAATTCAAAGCAGACATTTTACAGAGAAATTACCAGCAGCTTGCAGATCAGTTTGGAATCTCCAAAAGAGAAGCTGTGAACGCGGTAGTTGAACTGGAAAATAGGAGTTGTGAGAAGAGTTTTTCGAACTGTCAGGAAAGGAGGAATGCGGAACTCAAACGTGCTGTTTCTGGAGCTGAATGTAGATGTCCTGATACAACTGACTTATCCGGAAATCTGTCAGATGCAGGGTATCACTTCTTAAAGGGAGAGCTGTCACCACACAAAGAGAGAGGTGCCACATCAGGATGTGACAGGATATCACAGTCAAATGAGGCATATCTCTCTTTTGAAGGGGATACAAATACAGAGATTACGGAAGAGAATACAGACATAGAGTATCCACTCTGTTCCTATCAGGCTGTGGAGCGTGCGATTCGGATACAGATTTCTTATGATGCGTTAAAAAACGATCATCCATATGACAGAAGAGTTGAAGAAATCCTGGGACTTATTCTGGATGTAATGGTTTCTACAGCACCTAAACTTCGGATTAACCGTGAGGAAAAAGATATAGAGATTGTGAAAGCACAGTTTGCGAAGCTTACGAAGGATCATGTCGAATTCGTGCTTCAGAGTATGGATGATACCAGCACAAAGGCCAGAAATATCCGAGCGGTGCTCCTGACTGCATTATACAATTCTGTCAATACAATAAACAGCTACTACGGGAACCCGCTATCATTCCCATCTGGCAGAAGAAACCAGAAGAGAAATGGAGGAAACGGATTGAGAACAGAAAACTGGAAAAAATCGTGACCGGATGCGGAATGGTTTTGTTAGCAGCATATGTGGGAGGCTTTTTTGAAATCTTGTTTTCCAGATCAGAAGTATGCTTAAGTCCTCTGCAATGTCTGTATGCAGGGTGTGGTACTTCGTCAGGAAGAAAATGGTCAATGGCAGCCGTGGTACTGCTTTTGGCTTTAACGGTACTGGTAATCTGGCGAGGAAAAGACAATCCATTGCATGATGAACGGAATTTTGAGATTTCGGATCAGGGAACTTATGGAACGGCAGGATTTATGGGAACACAGGAACAAAAAGAGATACTGCAGGCAGACCGTGGAATGGAGCATATAAAGGGGATTATTTTCGGAAGGGAGTTGTCTAATGGAAATATATTAAGTCTTCCGGTGGATTCAAGACTGAACCGAAATATCGCGGTATGCGGTTCGCAAGGTTCCATGAAATCCAGGGCTTTCGCAAGAGTGATGGCATTACAGTGTGTGCGCAGGGGTGAGAGTATGTATATTACGGATCCAAAATCAGAACTTTATGAGGATCTTTGTGCGTATCTCAAAGAAGAGGGATATGTTGTAAAGCAGCTGAATCTGATTCAGCTTACCCATTCAGATGCATGGAACTGTCTCGCAGAGATTGAAGACGGGGAGCTGATTGATGTGTTCTGTGATGTAGTGATTCGTAACACAACGGATAAGTTTGATCATTTTTATGACAATGTGGAAATGGATCTCTTAAAAGCTCTGTGCTTATATGTTTTTGAAGAGTATCCACAAGAGCAGAAAACTTTCCGGAAGCTTATAAATTATTGCTGAATAAAAGTGTGGAAATGCTGGATTCCATTTTTGAAAGGCTTCCAACGGATCATCCGGCAAAAGGTCCATATCAGTTATTTTCCAAGGCAGAAAAAGTAAAAGGAAATGCTGTGCTTGGACTTGGAACCCGACTGCAGATTTTGCAGAATAAGATGGTGCAGCAGATTACGAGCCATACAGATATAGACCTGTCACTGCCGGGAAAGCAAAAGTGTGCGTATTTTTGTATTACTTCGGATCAGGATTCTACATACGATATGCTTGCTACACTGTTTACATCATTTTTAAGTATCAAGCTGGTTCGCCTGGCTGACAGAACGGAAGAACGTGTCCTACCAGTACCGGTAAGTTTTATACTGGATGAATTTCCAAATATCGGTGTTGTTCCGGATTTTAAAAAGAAACTGGCTACGGCCAGATCCCGGCGGATAGGCATGAGCATCCTGTTTCAGAATATTCCACAGCTTCAGAACCGTTATCCGGATAACCAGTGGGAAGAGATCCTTGGCGGCTGTGATTTCTCGATCTTTCTTGGCTGTAATGATATGACAACCGCTACCTACTACAGTGACCGGACCGGTGAGATTACAGTTTCAGTTGCTTCTATCCGAAAGAACTTTTTTACGATCCGTGCCACAGATTATGTGCCGGAATATTCGGAATCACGTTCCATTGGAAAACGGCAGCTCCTTTTGCCAGATGAAATCCTTCGTTATCCGCTGGATCAGGGAATCCTAATCATCCGAGGACACAATGTGCTTCGGTTTAAGAAAATGGATTATACGGAACATGCAGATGCCGGAAAACTGAAGATGGAAAGGTTGTGGATCATATTCCGGACTGGTATCGAAAGTGGGAAAAACAGCAGCAGGAATTTCAGATACTGGATGAGCAGGTATATGAAGCTTCGGCTCCATTGGAAAAAAATGAGAGTCCGATAAAAGAAAATGACGTGCAAGAACCACTGACTGTAAATGGGGCTGTTCAAAAAACAAAGAATAAAAAGCGGACAAGTACTGGTAATACGGTCATGAAAGTAGATGATCTTTTTGTAAAAAAATCAAAGGGGTGAAGGTTTGGAAATTAATCTAAATGAAATACGGGGAAATTCACTGGTCCGCTATGGATTCAGAGTTCTGCTTGCCAAAGAATTTGGACTTTATCTGAAGGAGCAGGAGGTGGAAAAAATACTGCTTGCAGAAAGCTGCATTGAAGTATATGAAGATGTAGAGGAATTTCTGGAAAAAAGCGGATGGAGACGGGATAATCCAGAATTGTGCAGTGAATGCTATTTATTTGAAAATCATATCTGTAGAAAAATCCAGGGTAAAATCTGGTATTTTTCAAGAATACAGTATGAAAATGGATTGCGGGGAATGAAGCAGGGCTTCAATTAGAGAATACGCAGTATTCGAAGTGTGAAAGGGCGGTAATATCCTGGCCAAAAGGGTGTTACTGCCTTTTTTCATATAAAAACACAATAAAAATCTGATTATCCGCTAAAACACAGTATCTATCAGCATTTTCAAGGAAACAAACACATCAATTTACTACTTATTTACTACTAACGAATGAGCCTTGATACGCTAGTTTTCTTAGATATGCAAAGATATGGTACAGCACATCAGTATTGAAACAAGAAAAATTTAATATTTCATAGACTATGGAACGCCTAACATGACGTTCCTTTTCTATTTCCAGCCGTTCTTATTGGACGGCTATTTTATTACTCAAAACGAAAGGAGCATTAGACTTATGAAAAAGATATTAAAGCGATTGTGTACGGGCTTCTTAGCTCTTGCAACTGTCGTTACTGCTTTACCGAGTACACCCGTTCATGCAGAAAGCAAGCAATACTGGACGGAAAGTGCGGAGCGTGTCGGTATCATTGAAAAAGTAATGAATGACGGTTCTATCGGTTCGACATTCAATGAGGGCTATATGAAAGTCGAGGGCGAAACTGCCTATTGTATTGACATCAATACAGATTTTAAGAACGGTTACAAGACCAGAACTGACGCAAGCACCGTATGAGTGCCGACCAGATTTCAGATGTGGCGTTATCCTTAGAATATGTCAAACAGTATGGCGAAGCTCACAAGGAATTGAATTATAAACAAGTTTATCTGTTGGAACAATGTGTCGTCTGGCAGAGATTGAGCGTACATCTTGGCTGGCAATGTGATAACGTGCGAGCTTCTTATGATGAAATTCCAAAGGCTACGCAGGACGAGGTTTTCGCTGGGGCAAAAGCCTTTGTCAAAGAGAATAAAGGACGCTATAAATGTGGCGGTTATATCTACTCTGGCGGAGGGGCAGGAATTGGGGCAATTCTGGGCGAAATTAAATGTCGGAAATGCAAAACTGCAAAAGGTTTCCAGTAATACCAGCATTACAGACGGTAACGGGAATTACTCAATCGCTGGTGCAACATACGGTGTCTTTTCTGATAAGGACTGCACGAAACAGCTTGCCACCCTTACGACTGATGAAAATGGAAATACAGATGTTATAGAGGTAACGGCTGGCACAGTCTATATCAAGGAATTATCCGCACCAGCAGGATATAATGTGGATAAAACTGTCTATCCATTGACAATCAAAGCTGGCGAAACAGCAACCTTAAAAGTATCAGATACGCCAAAAGTAACGGACACTTTGATTGAGCTTTTCAAGATTGACATGGAAACACAGAAAGACAATCCGCAGGGGAACGCTTCTCTAGCAGGTGCGGAATTTACATGGAAGTATTATGCTGGCTTCTATAACAAAGACAATCTCCCTGCCGAAGCTACTCGTACATGGGTTACAAAGACAATCGCTGAAACTGACAGCGACGGGATAACCCACTACATCACAAAATTAGCGGACGCATACAAGGTATCTGGCGACAGTTTCTATATGCAGGATGGTAAAGCCGTTCTTCCTTTAGGAACACTAACCGTAGAGGAAACGAAAGCTCCAAACGGCTACTTGTTAGACGGTGCATATATGCAGACTGGCGATAAGTCCGAACAGATTAAGGGCTTATATGTAACACAGATTACCGGGGACGGCGACCTTGCCGTACTATCTGGAAGTAACCAGTTTTCTGTATCAGACAAGGTTATCCGTGGCGGTGTGAAAATTCAGAAACGAGATTTAGAAACGGGCGATACGAAGCCACAAGGAAGTGCCACTTTGAAAGATACTGCTTTTGACATCATTTCCTTAAATGATAATTCTGTCTTGGTTGAGGGCAAGCTATACAAGAAAAATGAAGTGGTAAAGACAATTCGTACAGATATTGAGGGTATCGCTTCTACTTCTGCTGACCTCTTGCCTTATGGAAAATTCCGTATCGTTGAAAGTGAAGCTCCCAACGGTTACTTAACTGACGGTGCAAAACCGATTGATTTTGTAATCACAGAAAATGGAAAATCGTGGACTTAACCGACGAAGCCCATTCTATCTACAATCAGATTAAGCGTGGAGATATTGAGGGCGTGAAAATCGGTGCAGGCACACATAAGCGTCTTGCTGATGTTCCCTTTAGGATCACAAGCAAGACGACGGGCGAAAGTCATGTTGTGGTAACTGATGATAACGGGCAATTCTCCACTTCTGCTGACTGGGCTTCCCATAAGCACAATACCAACGCAGGCAAGACCAGCGAGGACGGTGTGTGGTTTGGAACTTCTGAACCAGACGACAGCAAAGGGGCGTTGCCTTATGATACTTACATCATTGAAGAATTACGCTCTGACAGCAACAAAGGTTTTGAACTTATCCCACCTTTTGAAATCGTGGTATCAAGAAATAACCTTGTGATTGACTTAGGGACTTTGACTGATGAATACGAAAAAGAAATCTCTATCCATACCACAGCGACCAGCAAAGACGGCGAAAAGACTATCCTTGCAGGAAAAGAGGTAACAATCGTTGATACAGTCAAATTAGACGGGCTTAAAAAAGGTACAAAGTATCAGCTCAAAGGCTGGCAGATGTTAAAAGAAGAAAATGCCGAGCTTATCATTGACGGGAAACGTGTAGAAAATGATTATACCTTTGTCGCTGACGAGGAAGAAATGAAAGTGGAAATTTCCTATACATTCAATGCGTCTGCTTTAGGTGGCAAGAACCTTGTTACCTTTGAAGAATTGTATGATTTAAGCAATCCAGACGAACCCGTAAAAGTTGCGGAGCATAAAGACATTGAGGACGACGGGCAGACGGTACTTATCACAGAGCGTATTATCAAGATACATACGACTGCTACCGACAAAGACGGTAACAAAGAGCTTGAAGCTGGAAAAGAGGTAACAATCATTGATACCGTAACTTTAGAGGGCTTAGAAGTCGGTACACAATACAAACTTGTGGGCTGGCAGATGTTGAAAGAAGAAAATGCAGAGCTTCTTATCAATGGAAAGCGTGTGGAAAGTGATTACACTTTTACTGCTGACAGCGAAACTATGAAAGTCGAAGTTGCTTTTACGTTTGACGCTACTTCTCTTGACGGCAAACAGCTTGTAACTTTTGAAGAATTGTACGATTTAAGCAATCCAGACGAACCAAAGAAAGTTACCGAGCATAAGGATATTGAGGATAAGGGACAGACGATTACCTTTAAGGAAAAGCCAGAAGAACCAGAGAAACCCGAAACTCCACCGACACCAGAAAAGCCTAACAGACCTAGCGACAGTCCCAAAACGGGCGACAGTACAAATGTAATGGCATTTATCGTGATGTTGCTTGCGTCTGTTGGTGGACTGGCTGGAACATATCTTTACAAACGCCGTAAAATGAAAAAATCATAAGGCAGTAACGGTATGAGAAAAGGAAAATCACGCTCTCCGCCGAAGCTGTCAAACGGCAGACTTTGCTTATTCTGGCTTGTCTGCTACTTACCTGCAAGAACACGGATAGTCAAGGGTGTGTAAGCATTGATTTTCCCCTTTACTATCGGTGGGATTGCTGATACTTCCCAA
>ENA-OQDF01000831-OQDF01000831.1-human-gut-metagenome-genome-assembly--contig:-NODE-831-length-12916-cov-1.994839_pt1 | contig 12916 bp, 10 predicted proteins | sample MGYA00242769_ERZ504597 | MGnify/ENA primary metagenome ERZ504597 (study PRJEB26092, sample SAMD00036305) | human gut metagenome | host: Homo sapiens | study: EMG produced TPA metagenomics assembly of...
TGCCCGTTCATGGCATTAGCTAGAACGCTTTTAGTAACCTTATTGCTAAAGGTAAGCCACTTACAGTAGAATCTAATGAATACCCTTTCGCTGTTAGCTCGTTTATTGCTTCCAGCAGTGGCAATTTTTCTTTAATAACCATTGCTGCCCCCTTTCCATAATCGGCTGATTTCCATGGTCTGTTGCGACATTTATTTCTGCCAACATTTCTGCAATGGAAATATTCTCTTGTAAAGGGTACATAACATAAAAATCACCCTTATACTCATCGTCAGACTTCCGCAGTTCCAAGTATGCCTTAAATCTATGGTTTGCATCCACCAATACCACATATTTGTCTGCATTCTCATAGGTAATTGCTTTACCTGTTTCAAAGTCCACGACCTCCAGCCCCTCATCAAGTGCTTTTTTGGCACTTATGATGATAGCTGCCGAAAGCATTCCACATTTTTTTAAAGACTTCTTCTTCTCCTTAATATTCTTTTCAGAAAAATCTCTGTTTCCAGCTAGTCTTGCTACTTTGATACCTTTTTCATTCAATTCAGTTAATGTAATAATTTCTTTGTTTCATAATTTATTACCGCTGCCCTACGGATTTATAGTGCTTCTGGCACGCCGTTATTATTTTTTTGATGATGCAAAGGTAGAGTGGAAATGACGGGTAACAAAGCATTTTACCTAATGCCAAATGTGTGTAGAAACATACCCTTTCCAGTACGCAAAAAATGCGTACCAAAAAGGAAAATCCTTTCAGTACGCATTTTTGCTATGATTTTATATGTGTTGTTCTAGGAAACTACCATGTAGTTATTGGCTATGACAGACGGAAATTTCTCGTTCTTGTATCTTCTAAGGAGGTTGGATAACATTCTGTTCTTGTTGCCCTCCGAATCGTATTCTTCATTATATCTCTTGCCATCATAGCCTACTGTATAGATAAGCCTTGAAACAAGCATCATCTTGTCTTTAGATACCTTTACCTTTTTATGGGGTATGGTGGTAGCCTTTCTTCTCTCAATGAAGAACAGAAACATATCCGTAAATTTCCATTTCTTATAAGATATGTCAAGACAGAACTTATCTTTGAAGTTCATTTGTGATAACAAACTGTTGTCTATAAAACCTTTTAATCCTAGCTCTTTTAATTGTTTGATTTTTGTTTCTTTGTCTTGTTCCCCATTACAATCTTGCCGTATGCTTCGCTAAAATGACAGACTGCAATTTGAATGATATTTAGTAAATCTTCTCTTTCCGTATAGTAACTCTTTCTGTTGCCTTGCTTCAAAGTAATACTTGACGCATCACACAAATTAACTAGAAAAGCGGCAAAGTCTTCAAGTACGGACTTATCTATAATAGGTGCGTTTGTACCAATATCCTCTATAAAATCATATATGAACAGAAGCAGATACCAAAACTTGCTAACATCTAGCTTATACGCTTCAATGGTATTCTGTAAATCTTCATTGGTTAGAAACTTCTCTTTGAAAGAATCATCCAGCTTTCTGTATTCTCGTTTCTTGTATTCTTCCAAAGTTCCTTTGAAAGTTTGCATTCTTTTGGCTCTCTCGTACCTTTCTTCTATGGTAAGATTCCTCTCAAAATATCTATTGGCAAATATGGCAGGTGCTATAGATTCTATTGGCATCATTCCATTATCTGTTTCTTCATAACTAGGCAGGAAGTGATTAGCTACTTCCCACACATATTCTAATAGTGGCTCATCTAGGCATTTGTAGCTTTCAGTCCAATTAACTTTCAAATCTGGAAGTTCCTCTATCTGGTATAGTTTTTTTTCTGGCATGGTGCATTCATTATTAGTTATATTGCAAAATAACAGAAAAGTCTGCAATCTTTTCAGACTACAGACTATTTATTTGACATGATAACTTTGTAAAGACCTATTTTCAAAATACGCTATTTCCCTTTTTCATATTCTTCTATCATTTTGTCAATACTATTATTATCTGCTTCATTGTCTTCCACCAACCATATATATTCAATCTCTTCTTTGGTATATATTTTATCTATAATATTCAATTTCAGTTTCTTGTATTCGTATTTCTGCCAAAGCTCTGCATCTTTATAGGAATATGCAATATTCCAAACTAAAGAATCTATTTTATCCAGATGTTCTTTTATGGCATTTTCTTTACCTTTCAAGTTTTCAGCTATTTCATTCAATTTAGAAGTATTCTTTATGGTTGATATAATTTGCTTCATTTCATCCAGCTGATATATATCTATTCCATTGCTCTGCATATCTTTGATTTGGAGTATCTTATTTATACCAAATAAGTAATCAAGCACTTTCGTCTTGTCTTTCTTCACTTCTGCATACCCTTCAAATAACTTTGATTATCTTCTTCATCAGCATACCTAAGAATCTTATCAGGGTTATTCCTTATTGTGTCTTTAAATATCTTATAGTCTTTAGGGCTTACAATCTTTGTGTAATGCTCTACCATATCTATTGTTTCGTGCCCCGAATATGTTTGTATCTTCCGATTATCCCACCCTCTAAGTTTCAACAGAGTTATAAATGTTCTTCTTCCAGTATGGGACTTTATACATTCATAACGCTCTTTTTCTTCAACTTTAACATTCGTATTCTCACCGCTATGTCTTGTTACTAGTTGCTTCCCTTTGATACCTGCTGCCTTTGCTATTTTTTTTAATAGCTTATTGAAATAATCAACTGTAACTTTCTGAGGTTCTCTATTTTTATATTCAGCCAGTATTTCTTTAGTAAGCTCAAATACAATATCAAATTCCACCTTTTTGGCTGTTTTACCTTGGACTAATTGCATAGACATTGTATTATTTTGCACTTCAATATCTTTTAGAACTTTATCTATATCGCTATATCTTTGCCCAGTCAGACATTCTAATAAAAATAACGCCAATGTATCTTTATATTTGGCATCACTAATATTATGCCAATAATCCCACAAGAGTAAAACTTCATCATCCCTTAATGCTATCTCATCTATATTTTTAGTGGCTTTATCTTTTATAGTCCACACCTTATAATTCCAGTCATTCAATGTTTGCAATTTCATAACATCATTTTCTACTGCAAACTTATTAAGCATTGTAGATAATTGAGATATTTGCTTATTGATATAGTTCAACGACAAGTGCCCGTCTTTCGTTGGAGCGTCATCTATTTTCCTTAGAAACTCATAAAAACCTTTCACGTACTTCTTATCCATCTCATCAAAGGAAGATATTGCGTGTCCCTCTTTCATATATCTATCCAAATTCTTAATGCCATTTGAATAGTCTTTCTTGGTACTTGCAGATGCACCATTATATGATGCTAGCTGATTGTTAAGAAATGCTATGCAATCCATAGTCTTAATCTCTTTCTTCTTATATATATATTGTTTTAATAAAACATCGCTATTGTCTATCTCGTCAGGACATTCACAAAGGTAGTTTTTAAATTCAGAGAAACGGCTTTTCAACTCTGCTATTTTTTCATTTGCTATAGAATTGTTCTTGTTGTCTAATTCGCTTAAACGTACACTTATATATGCTTCTTGCTTTTTGGTATTCCAATGGTCTGGATATACCTTGACCCCAGTGGCAAAACGGTGTTTCTTGCCATTCATTACTATAACATAATAAATAGGAGTGGGCTTTTCTCGCTTAGGAGTTCTTAGATAAAAATTGCCTTGCAGTTCTTTGATGAATGTCTGTTGCATACCATTTGATATTATTAATGAATAATGCCGATATGGTATTCCATACTGGTATTCCAGCATGGTGTTCCATTATCGTATTCAAATGGAATGTTCGTACCTCGGAGGGGAATCGAACCCCTATCTAATGTTTAGGAAACATCTATTCTATCCGTTGAACTACCAAGGCAAATATAAGAACGCACGGTCAGCCCGTTAGGAAACTTCTATTCTATCCGTTGAACTACAAGACCTTTTGCATAGATTCTGCATATTGCAGTAGATTGCGAATGCAAAGATAATGTATTCTGTCGATTTTCCGAAAAAAGTTTTGTTAATCCGATTAACTTTACGAAATTTGTCGGTCAGTGATAGAATACAGTAACCCCCAAAAATTAATCTATAGTAATTCGTAAGTTATGGCAAACGACATGATGGTCAAAGAACTGGAGCAAGTGGTAGTCCGCTTCTCCGGAGACTCCGGCGATGGTATGCAGCTCGCCGGCAACATCTTTTCAACAGTTTCGGCTACCGTGGGCAATGATATCAGTACATTCCCCGACTATCCGGCAGATATCCGCGCCCCGCAAGGTTCACTTACCGGTGTTTCCGGTTTCCAAGTACATATCGGTGCTGAGAAAGTCTATACCCCGGGTGACAAATGCGACGTATTGGTAGCGATGAACGCCGCCGCACTGAAAACCCAATATAAGTTTGCTAAATCCACTGCTTGTATCATTATCGATACAGACGCTTTTCAGAAATCAGACCTGGAAAAGGCGGCTTTCAAGACCGATAATCCGATAGAGGAAATGGGTATTAAGCAGGATGTCATCGCCGCCCCCATCTCAAAGATGGTGAAAGACTGCCTTGCCGACACCGGAATGGACAACAAATCCATGCTGAAATGCCGCAACATGTTTGCAGTAGGTCTGGTATGTTGGCTGTTCAACCGCGACCTAAAGATAGCCGAAGATTTCATCCGCGAGAAATTCGCCAAAAAGCCCGAAATTGCCGAGGCAAACATCAAGGTTATACATGCAGGATATGATTACGGACACAACACCCATGCTTCCGTAGCCCACACATATAAGATTGAAAGTAAAACCACCGTTCCCGGCAGATACATGGATATCACGGGTAACAAAGCTACTGCTTACGGCTTCATCGCCGCAGCTGAAAAGGCTGGCCTGAAGCTGTTCCTCGGCTCTATCCCATTACTCCGCAACCGATGTACTGCACGAACTCTCTAAGCACAAGTCTCTGGGCGTGATGACCGTGCAGTGTGAAGACGAAATTTCCGGTTGCGCCACTTCTATCGGCGCCGCTTTTGCAGGCGCGCTGGCTGTGACCTCCACTTCAGGTCCCGGTGTCTGTCTGAAATCGGAAGCCATGAACCTGGCAGTCATTACAGAACTTCCGCTGGTTGTGCTCGACGTGCAACGTGGCGGCCCTTCTACCGGTCTGCCCACCAAGTCAGAGCAGACAGACTTGTTACAAGCACTGTTCGGCCGCAACGGTGAAAGCCCAATGCCCGTCATCGCTGCCTCTTCACCCACAAACTGTTTCGATGCAGCCTACATGGCAAGCAAGATTGCATTGGAACACATGACTCCGGTCGTATTGCTGACCGACGGCTTTGTTGCCAATGGTTCCGGCGCCTGGAAGCTGCCCAAACTGGCAGACTATCCCGCCATCACTCCTCCCTATGTGACTCCCGAAATGAAGGACAACTATACTCCGTACAAACGCAATCCTGAAACGGGTGTCCGCTACTGGGCCATCCCTGGACAAGAAGGCTATATGCACATCCTCGGAGGTCTGGAGAAAGACAGCAATACCGGTGCCATCTCCACCGATCCCGAAAACCATAACTTGATGTGCCACCTACGTGCCGAGAAGGTGGCCAAAATCCCCGTACCTGATGTAGAAGTGCAAGGCTGTGCAGACGATGCCGATTTGCTGATTGTCGGTTTCGGCGGTACATACGGCCACTTGTATTCGGCCATGGAAGAGATGAAGAAGGCAGGCAAGAAGGTTGCCCTCGCCCACTTCACTTATCTAAACCCACTCCCCAAGAACACGGAGGCTGTTCTGAAGAAGTACAAGAAGGTGGTAGTTGCCGAACAAAACCTCGGACAATTTGCCGGTTATCTACGTATGAAGATAGACAACTTCACCCCGTACCAGTCAACGAAGTCAAAGGACAGCCGTTCGTCGTTGCCGAGCTGGTGGCAGCGTTCAATAAATTAATTGACAATTGACTGTTAACTATTGATAATAACCATGCGTAATATGCGGATTATCAATGACCAACCACCAATTATCAACTATCAATTATCAACTATCAATTAAAAAGATTATGTGCGAATATACAGCAAAAGACTATAAAAAAGGACAACCTCGTTGGTGTCCGGGTTGTGGTGACCACTTCTTTCTGGCCTCACTGCACAAAGCAATGGCAGAAATCGGCAAAGCTCCTTGGGAGAATGCGTCATCTCAGGTATCGGCTGCTCCAGCCGTCTGCCCTATTATATGAATACGTATGCGATGCAGACCATCCACGGACGTGCTGCTGCCATCTCTACAGGTGCCAAGGTTGCAATCCCAACCTGACGGTATGGCAAATCTCCGGCGACGGTGACGGTCTGGCCATCGGCGGTAATCACTTCATCCACGCCGTACGCCGTAATATCGACCTGAACATGATTCTGCTGAACAACCGCATCTACGGTCTGACCAAAGGTCAATATTCCCCGACCTCTCCGCGTGGTTTCGTCAGCAAGTCGTCTCCCTACGGTACGGTAGAAGATCCATTCCACCCGGCAGAGCTTTGTTTCGGTGCCCGTGGCCGTTTCTTTGCCCGCGCGGTAGCTACCGATGCTCCGGGGACAGTGGAAATATTGAAGGCAGCCATGGCTCACAAAGGGGCTTCCGTTTGCGAGATTCTGCAAAACTGCGTTATCTTCAATAACGGTACGCATGACTCCGTAGCCAAAAAGGAAGACCGCTCCAAGAATGCCATCTACCTGAAACATGGCGAACCGATGTTCTTCGGCGAGAACAACGAATACGGCCTGATGCAGGAAGGCTTTGGTCTGAAAGTCGTGAAACTCGGTGAGAACGGCATTACAGAGAAGGATATCCTCATCCACGATGCCCACTGCATGGACAACACCCTGCAACTAAAGCTTGCCCTAATGGAAGGTCCCGACTTCCCGATTGCACTCGGTGTTATCCGCGATGTGGAAGCTCCTACTTACGACGATGCCGTTCATGAACAAATCGAAGAGGTGTCTGCCAAGAAGAAGTATCACAACTTCGAGGAGTTATTGATGACGAACGATACGTGGGAAGTAAAATAAACCACTAAGATTTTTGCATAAGTTGCTTCCACACTTCCACTCATCTGCCGAAATTTCTTATCCAACGGCATTTCAGATGCTGTGGAAGCAACTCAAAGTATGGAAGCGCATTTTGCTTCCACACTTTTGAGTTGCAATATTAATAGCTTGTATCATTTCTTATTAATATTATGTTTGCACGAAACAAATAAGGTGCAAACATGATATTAATTTCCCAAAGTAAGAGTACCTACCTATCCTTTCTCTCACAAACCGCAGCTGATGGTTCCTTCGTTCGAGTAATCCTTCCCAGATAAAGGTCAAAAGCACTCCCACCCTGAAAAGAAAATGCAACCACTGCAACTGCACCAGATTTTATTACAGCGATAGAACATACCTCCGACGAACAAGGCTACCAATAAGGGCCGACAACAAGACTTCAAGGGAAGAGAAGGAAATTGTGGAATACCTACTGTGGATTTTTTCCACATCTCCACACCACAAACACCCGAACTTCCCTTTTCCCAATTAAAAATAAACGATTGATTATCAACATTATTCATCCTTGAAGGATAGCTTGCCTTTCGTTTGGCATATCTCTTGCTAAAATATCCGCCGAAAGGACGTAATATTTATAATAAGATAAATCAATTATTTTTCAGTAGTATGAAAATCAGGATGAGAAAACGGTGTGACATTCCACATTCAGTGTCGCACTTCCAAAAAGTTTGATTATTGCAAGTTGGTTATTAGCATTTCTTTTCACCGGAACAGCTTCGCACAAGAAAACCGAACCATTAAAGGCATTGTGAGAGATGTAACAGGAGAACCGCTTATCGGTGCCAGCGTCATACAGAAAGGTACCAACAACGGCGTCATTACCGATGTGGACGGCAACTTCACACTGACCGTTCCTGCAGATGCAACACTCTCTATCGCTTACATGGGCTATGCCACCCGGGAGATAAACCTGGCAAAACGAAAAAAGCAAGGCGACCTGAAGATTACACTCAGCGAAGATACCCAGCAACTGAAAGAAGTCGTAGTAACGGCAATGGGTATCAAAAAAGATACGAAACGTGTCGGTTATGCCATCAGTACCATCAGTGCAGACGAATTGGTAAAGGCAGGAGCACCCAATTTTGCCTCTGCCATGTACGGTAAAGCACCGGGAGTCCGCATTACACAAACACAGGGCGGTTCTGCCGGAGCTGTCTCCATCAACGTACGCGGCCTGACCTCTATCACTGGAAATAACCAGCCACTCATCATTCTGGACGGGGTACCCATCCGCAACGGCGGCACGGGCAAAAGCACGGACTTCGCTGAATTTGGCAACGACGGACAAATCCGTTCCAATGGTCTGGTAGACATCAACCCAGAGGACATCGAGAGCCTCAGTATTCTGAAAGGAGCTTCCGCCACAGCTCTCTACGGCTCGGAGGCTGCAAACGGTGCGGTAGTCATCACCAGCAAACGCGCCAAAAGTGGCAAGCTGACGGTGGACTTCAATGCCCAAGTCATGGCAAACTTACCGGCTTATCTGCCAAAAGTACAGACCGTATACGGGCCGGGAACCTACAACACCGCATACAGCGATTATGAGAAACAGACGGGAGGCTTCTATCAGAGAACCCTAAACGGACAAAGCTACAAAAGCCTCCGTTCCACCACCTTGTCCTTCGGCCCGAAATACGACGGTAGCGAGGTACTTACTGGGACGGGAAGATGCGCCCCTACCAGGCACTGACCGACAACCCGTGGAAAGAGTTGTTTCGCACCGGCTGGACCCAGACTTACAATCTCGCCATCTCACAAGGGACGGAAACCACCAGCAACCGCTTCTCCTACACATTCATGGACGAGATTCCCAATGCCTTGACCGGAAGCTTCACCAAACACAACTTCAAGCTGACCGGTTCGTATCAACTGGCGAAACCGCTGAAACTGGAATACTCCCTTAACTACATCGTACAGAATGTAGAAGACCGTCCGCAAACCTCGCTCAACCTATACAGCGGTTTCGGCAACATGTTCTCCACCTTCCTGGACATTCCCTATCTGAAACAAAGCTACGTCACCAGTCTGGGATACCGTAATACCTTTGTCGGAGGAAACGCCACGCTGACTCCTGAGGAATCATGGGCCTACGACCCCAGTTACGCCACCGGAGTGAACAACATGCTGTGGAATATGTACCATCACCATAGCGACGAGACAGAGAATCGGCTCATCGGTATAATTCGCCCCACCTGGCAGATAACCAACTGGCTGAGTCTGCGCGCCCAGGTTTCAACTGATATCACAGATGTGAAGCAAACACTGAAATATGAAAGCGAACAACCCAATTCCCTATACGACCCCAACGGTAGCTTCCAGTCCATCAACCGCCGTTACGACATTGTCTATGGAGATGTTATGTTGAACTTCAACTATAATATCAACCGCTTCGACATTGCCGCCACCGTAGGCTGGACCGGACGCTACGAAAATATGAACAATATGAGGGTCTCCACCAATGGCGGGCTTGTCACGGAAAACTGGTTCGACCTCAATGCCAGCCGCTACACGCCAAGCAGTACCCTGCAACGTATGGAACTACTGAAAACCGGCTATATGGGTACACTGAGCCTGGGATGGGACAACTATCTATTCCTTGAACTGACCGGACGCCAGGAACGCTCGTCTACCCTAAAAGACCAGAGCTTTTTCTATCCTTCCGCTAATCTGAGTTTCCTCTTCACCCAAGCCTTCCACATGCCGTCATGGTGGAACTATGGAAAACTGCGCCTCTCATACGGTATCGTAGGAAATGCTCCTGAAACCTATACCGCCAATATCGTCTACGAGCAAGGTTCAGACAACGGATTCACCTGGAACACCATTCCCTCTTCATGGGGGAATGCAGATATCCGTCCGGAAAAGAAGTACGAATACGAGATAGGTCTGGAAAGCAAGTTTTTAAACAACCGGTTGGGTATAGATATATCCTACTACAACAACCGTGTAAAGGACCAGATACTCTCCACGCCGCAACCTTCCACATCAGGCGTAAAGAATGTGTTGATGAATGTGGGCGAGGTAGCCAACCACGGCTGGGATATATCAATCAGTGCCACTCCCATACTGACCAGAGATTTCCGCTGGGACCTGACAGCCAACTATGGTGTATATAAGAACAAAGTGGTGAAACTGGCCGATGGAGTGCCCTATCTGGAAATACTCAACTCCGGAGGCAGTGGAATAAAAATACAAGCTGTGGAAGGCCAGCCAATGGGTGACATCTATGCGCAGGTTCCCCAGGTGAACGAAAACGGTGAGTACCTCGTTTCCGATAAAGGTCTTTACCTCAACCAAACCGAATTGCAGAAAGTCGGCAACATCAATCCAGCAGGCGTAGGAGGTCTATTCAACTCTTTCTCCTACAAGAATGTATTCCTCGATTTCAGTATCGACTTCCGCATCGGAGGAGATGTCATCAACGAAATGAACCAATATGCCACCGCAGTGGGTCTGACACCCGAATCCCTAAAGTACCGTGATACGGAACACGGCGGACTATCCTATTACTATCCGGGCGACAACAATTCCAGCGGAATTCCGGTACAAGTAGACCCTTCCACGGGTGCCGGCCCCAACGGAGAGATAATCTACCACGACGGCATCATTCTTCCGGGTGTAGTGCCTCCACTGGCGAAAGAAACACACGTATCATTCCGGCAGGCTATTACTACAACACCACCTATAATTGGGGAACGGAGGCCGAACAGCTGACATACCGCCATTCGGTATTCGACAATTCTTATGTCAAACTGCGTGAATTGACCATCGGCTACCAATTTCCCGAAAAGATGATCTCCAAACTGGGACTGGGCCGGCTGAGTGTGTCGGTCTTCGGACGTAATCTCTTCTACTTCTACAAAGCACTGAAAAACTACGATGCGGAGTCGTCCGTCGGAACATCCTGGGCCAACCAGGCTACCGTGGGAAGTTCTACCACAGCTACCCGCAGTTTCGGTGTTTCACTTCGTGCAAGTTTCTGACAAAACAACCATCCAAAAACAACAAAGAGTATGAAAAAGACAAAGATATTATCTCTTGTTTCATTGGGAGCATTCCTCTTGACAACATCAGGCTGTACGGATTATGACTTCGACAGCAAATACGAAGACCCCTCCAAAGTAACCCAAGTCACCATCAGTAATCTGATGGTAGGAGTCTTCCAAAAAGTAAAGGACTATGATGTTTACGAATACAACCGGTTCTTCGGATTCGATTCACAGTTTACGGGCAAGTATGCACAAACCTTCGGCTACTCCAACACTACGGATATGTATACCCCCGGCTATATACCGCTATTGACGGACAGTGGGACAATGTGTATTCGGCACTGGCCCAGTTCCGTAAGCTGGAATCTCTCTACGAGGAAGAAAGCGCGGCAGAACAAGCCCAGGACGAGGCATTCTATCTTGCCGCCAAAGTACAGTTGTACGATTTCTTTGCCGCCACAGTGGACGTTTTCGGGGATATGCCTTTCTCGGAAGCTTGCACGCTGCCGCTTACCAACGATGTAGGTAAATCGTATGCTCACTATGACAAGGCCGAGAATATATATAAAACCATTCTTGACGAGCTCAAAGAAATTGCTCCGCGGTTCCGCTCCATCCCCACACCGAGGAACTTCAATACACAAGACTTATCAACAACGGGGACATGGACAAATGGGAACGTTATGCAAACTCCTTGCGCCTACGCCTTGCCCTGCGCGTAGCCGCGCAGGGAGACTTGCAGGCGGAAGGCCGTACCGCCATCAAGGAAATCCTGGAAAATCCGTCGGCCTATCCGTTGATAGAGGAACAAGAAAACAACATTCTCATTGTCAACCAGAAGTCTGGGCAACTGAACTTCACCGCAGGCCACGGACTGGGTGACTGGGTAACCAACCGACTCGCTTCGGGCGCCATCATCGACCGCATGCTGGGCCATGGCAACTATGATATGACCAGCAATGACCCACTGAGCGGCGTTTATGTGAAAGGAGAAGACGACCCGCGCATCCTGCTCAACTTCAATCCCGTGAAGATTACCAACCAAAACACCGGTCAATTGGACGAGCACCGTTATCTGGGCACAGACCTCACCGTGGCGGATGAGCTGACGGAATATTACAACTCGCAGGCACAAGACGAAGTCAATACCAGCAACACCGGTTTCTCACAAATCACGCAGAAAGGTTTCTTTTGGGAAAACGATAAATTCGACATGCTGATAATGGCCTCACCCGAAATCCATTTCCTGAAAGCGGAAGCCTATGAAATGGGGTATGGAGTGGCAAAGAATGAAGCGAAAGCGGAAGAAGAGTTCAAAAAGGCTGTCGGCCAGTCCATCACGCTTTACTACTATTACGATTCGGTAAGTACGGGTGAAAACGCACGCCGGTATGATGCCCCCACTGCCGAAGAAACAGCCTCTTTCGCTGCTGCCAAATGGAACAGCACGGAATATGCAGACAAGCTGGATGCTATCATTACCCAAAAGTGGCTGCATTTCGGTTTCCTGGCCAGTCGCGAGGCATGGAGTGACATCCGACGTACCGGTTATCCGTCCGGCTTGGTCTTCCCCGAAGTGGCCGGTACCATCACAAATGTGCCGAACCGCTGGAGATACCCGAATACGGAAGTCAACTACAATCCCTACTATAAAGAGGTGTCAGCCGAAGACACTTACTACCACAAACTGTTCTGGGCAAAATAAGGACTTTGTTTGCAAACCCATTCTGCCCGGAGAGTGTACTATAACTCACCACGGAATTACACGGATTAACATAACTAAAAGTTCTTTATTATCAGAACTCCAAAGATAATCTGTGTTAATCCGTGTATTCCG
>ENA-OQDF01000832-OQDF01000832.1-human-gut-metagenome-genome-assembly--contig:-NODE-832-length-12904-cov-2.521562_pt1 | contig 12904 bp, 19 predicted proteins | sample MGYA00242769_ERZ504597 | MGnify/ENA primary metagenome ERZ504597 (study PRJEB26092, sample SAMD00036305) | human gut metagenome | host: Homo sapiens | study: EMG produced TPA metagenomics assembly of...
TGTAAAAGAATTCCAGAATCGGGAAGCTATAGTTATGTAATAAAGAAATGGATACAGACTATGCGAAACAGCTTTTCATTCGAAATCCACAGAAAATCATAGATCAGAAAATTTGATGGATTTTGACCGAGTCAACTTTGTGGTCAGATTTTAAAGAATTTCAAAGAATAATGTCACTCGCAATTGACTTTTTATACGTACTACGGTAAAATGTATACGGTTTATGTAAAACTGTAACTGTCTGCTGTAAAATAAATCAGCCGGATAATTACGAAAACTACAATGAAAAAGGGAAAAGGAAAATATCAGATGTTAGACAATTTGAACAGCAAATTTGAGAGCAGCAGGGTGCAGGCACTTGATGTCAATGACGATGAAGTTGAAATTGATTTACTGGAAATATTTCATGCACTCAGAAAGAAAATTCTGCTGGTACTGATGGTTGCTCTTGTAGGTGGCTGTATCGGAGCTGCATGTACACAGTTCCTGATGACACCAATCTACAGTTCAACATCCAGTATGCTTGTTCTCTCAAAGGAAACCACGCTGACATCTCTGGCGGATCTGCAGTTAGGTGCCAGTCTGACAAGTGATTACACAGTACTGATCACAAGTACCCCTGTACTGGAACAGGTAGTTACAAATCTGAACTTGGATATGACAGCGGAGGATCTGAAAGAGGATGTAACGATTAATAATCCGACAGATACCCGTATCCTTGAGATTACTGTTGATAATCCGGATTCTACAATGGCTAAGAAGATCGTAGATGAGATTGCGAATGTTTCCTCATCCTATATCGGAGACAAGATGGAAGTTATTCCGCCTAAGATCATCGAAGTTGGTAAGATTGCTACAGAGAGAACTTCTCCAAGTGTAATGAAGAACTCAGCAATTGGCTTCTTACTCGGATTTCTTGCATGTGCGGCAATCGTAGTTGTATACGCTGTAATGGATGATACTATCAAGACAGAAGAAGATATTGAGAAATATCTCGGTGTTTCTGTACTTGCTAAGGTTCCTGACAGAAAAGACTACGTAAACATGAAGAACAAGAAACCAAAGAGCAATAAGAAGAACAAGAAGCGTCGCTAGAGTAATGGAGGAATCTGAGCAATGAAGAAACTCAATTTAACAGATAAAAGAAAACCGGACTATTTCTACAGCGAGGCGATTAAAACGCTGCGTACAAATATCCAGCTGTCCGGTCAGAGCATAAAGGCAATTCTGGTTACAAGCTGTTTTCCGAATGAAGGCAAGAGTGATGTAGTACTCAGCCTTGCACAGGAGCTTGGAAGCATCGGTAAGAAGTGCTTCTTCTGGATGCGGATATCAGAAAGACTGCTTATGCAGGACGACTGGGAGTAGAAGAAGAGGTCAAGGGTCTTTCCCAGCTTCTCAGTGGCAGGTAGGACTGCAGGATATTATCTATGAGACGAATTTCCCGAATATGGACATTATATTCGGAGGTCCGGCTGCACCAAACCCTTCAGGACTTCTCAGCGAGAACATTTTCAAGGTTTTTCTGAAAGAAGTCAGGGAATATTACAATTACATACTGATTGACACACCGCCGATCGGAACTGTAATCGATGCTGCGGTAATCGGCAGATGCTGTGATGGAGCGATCTTCCTGATCCAGCCAGGCAGCGTTAGATACAGAGATGCACAGAAGGCATTTGCACAGCTTGAGAGAAGCGGATGCCGTGTTCTGGGAGCTGTTATGAATAAGATAGACACCAGTGGCGACAAATATTACTCTTCTTACTACAAACATTATGGTGAATACTATCGCAGAAGCGATGATGAGTCCCAGAAATAATATCGCTGTCTGATAATCGCTCAGATGTGATATCATAACCATAATTAACAGTAAAGGAAAATTGGGAAAAGTGAGCAGAAATAAGAAGAGAAAAGGGAAAAAGACAAATATTTTGCTGGGTTTTATCTGTATTATCCTGGTGGGGGTTCTCGGTACAATTCTTGTGATGAGCTATAATACAGAGCAGGAAGAAACCAAACGTCTGACAGAACTTGCAGGTAACCAGCAGAGCGGAATCGAAGATTATGAAGCAGTAAAGGAACACGCTGCACAGTTAGAGAAGGCATCCTCCGAAGATGAGAATACAGAAGATGCTGATAACAGTGAGACAAAGAAGAGCAAGAAGAAAGAAGACACAGCCGGGGAAGAGGATGCAGAGGAGACTGCACAGGCAGAAGATACTGCTGAAGCAGAAGCACCGAGAACAATTTCCGGTATCGTATGCTGGGGAGATGATCTGATCAATGGTGAGGAATCCAACACATATTCCTATATGGCAGTGCTTCAGAAACTTCTGACAGACAACGGATATAACCTGACAGTGATTAACAAGACCCTTCAGGGCGGCGGTACACTTTCCATGATGAAGATGGCCGGTGTAAGTGATGAGACTCTTCAGGGATATATTGCGAAACATCAGCAGACTGCAAATGGTGCGCAGCTGAATGTAACAGAGACAGGAATCCGTGATCTTACAGATGAACAGACTACCAGAAATGATATGGACTGTGTACCTGTCATCTTCATGGGATACTATGGCGGATGGAATCATGATCCTGCAGAGCTTGCTGAGCAGCAGGAACAGATTTTAAATACATTCCAGAACAAAGAACAGTTCATTGTTGTGGGAACACGCCCTATGGATGGAAGCGTGACTTCTGAAGCACTCGATCAGGTGCTCAGCGAGAAGTGGGGCGAACATTATATCAGTCTTGCAAATGTGACACAGCAGCTGTCTGCTACTTATGAAGCACAGCAGGCTATGGCAGAGGCAGTGTTCCAGAAATTGCAGGAGCTTGGCTATATCAGCCAGAGCTGAATAAACGATTGAAGGAATGAAAATGAAAAAAACAGCAAAAGAAGCTGCGAGACAACGAAAGATTTATATGATTCTGATAATTATCCTGATCATAGTTCTTACAGTTTTGGGCGGCGGGTATTATTTTATGATGCAGACAAAAGCAGCATCCCAAAGACAAGCGGCAAGAACAGTGATGACCAGAGTCGGACGAGCCAGACATCAGGCAGTGACACGGTGAATATAAGGGCGGGACATATAAATATAACGATCATCTCAGCAACTACTTATTTCTAGGAATTGATACAAGAAATTCGGTAGATACCTATCAGACACAGGAAGACGCCGGTCAGGCAGATGCGATTTTTGTGGTTTCCATGGACAGGGCAACAGAAGAAATTAAGGTGCTCTTTATTCCAAGAGATTCTATGACGGAGATTGAAGTTTTCAATCCATCCGGTAAAAGTCTCGGAGAGTCAACAGACCACATCAATATACAGTACGCATTTGGTGATGGCAAGCAAAAAAGCTGTGAACTGATGAAGACAGCAGTATCCAATCTGCTGGACGGACTGCCGATTCAGGGATATTGCTCCATGAATATGGATGGTATTCCGGTGATTACGGACTTTGTAGGTGGAGTTCAGATCACAGTGCCTGACAACAGCCTTGAGGATACATATCCGGAATTTAAAGAGGGTGCTGTTGTTAATATTACAGGTGAAAACGCAGAAAAGTTTGTACGATATCGAGACACTGACAAGACCCAGAGTGCTCTGGTCCGTCAGGAGAGACAGAAAACCTATCTCCAGGCATTAATTCAGAAAGCGCAGGAGAAGGCAGGAGAGGATGCCGGATTTGTGGCAGACCTCTATGACAGTATTAAGAGCTATACAGTTACAAACATGGGAAATGACATATTTGCGAAGTTGCTTACAGCATCCGGAAATGGCATCACTGATACAGAGACTGTACCAGGTGAGGGAAAGCAAGGTAAGAACTTTGATGAGTATCAAGTAGACAAAGATGCTCTGTCGGACTTGATTATTTCCATGTTTTATGAGAAAATTCAATAAACCGGTTAGAAGACAGCCGGTTTGGAATAAACTGTATGGTGGCAAATAGTCATTAGTACTGTTATTATTACTCAGAGATAATTCGTACAGACTTCCTGTACGATTATCAATATAAAAATAATCCAAAAGGAGAGGTGCATTATGAAACTTGCAAAGAAATTCATGACACTTGCTTTAGCAACTGCCCTTGGAGTAGGATGTGCTACTGTAGGTGTCAGTGCAGCAGGAAGCCGCACAAGCGCAATTACAGTATCTGCTGAACAGTCTGCAATCTATGAAGTTGTTCAGAAGATCGAAGAAACAGAAGGATTTGCTGATCTGCAGGCAGAACTGCCGGCAGTAGCTGACGCTTTCAAACAGGTTAACGAAGGTAAAATGGAAGTAGCTGGTTTCGTTGACGTTCTGAAAACTCTTGCAGAAGAGACAACAGACGAAGAAGTAAAAGCTGCTATCGAAGAACTCGTTGAGAAACTCGACGGAAAAGATTTCGTTACAGGTTTTGATGAATTCAAAGTACTTGATGCAGACAAAGCAGAGAAGAATGCTGATGGCAAATACGAAGTTGAGATTGCTGTTCCAAGCATCACAGATACTATGGAAAACATCCAGCTTGTAGTTTACAGCAAAGAAGATGCAAAGAAATGGCAGATCGTTGATCCTATCAGCGTTGACAAAGAGAACAAAACTCTTGAAGTTGCATTAGATGATGGTGCTTTCTTCACTGTTGTTGCAGATGCTGAATAATTATTCGGTAATTCAGAAATAAAATGCAGCCGCCAGAAATGGCGGCTGTTTTTTGTGGTCTGGAAAAAGTTATTGTATACTTTGCTTTCAGTAATACGAAATGTTTTAAACAGAAGATATTGACAAATTATGTAGAACTATGTAGAATAACCTATAGCGAAAACATAGATTTATGAAAACAGGGAGAGAAGAAAAAGAAAAATATGTATAGAAAAAGTTCTAAAGGTTGGCTGAAGCATTTTGATTTTATATTAATTGATTTAATCAGCCTGCATCTGGCATTCGTTTTATCATATGTTTGTCGTCATGGGATAGGAAATCCGTACAAGAATTTATTATACAGAAATATGGCATTTATGTTGACATTTATCGATTTTTTTGTGGTATTTCTGTTTGAGACTTTAAAAGGCGTATTGAGACGGGGATACTATCAGGAACTGGCTGCGACGGTTAAACACGTGATTCTGGTAATGCTTCTGGCAGTTTTATATTTATTTACAATTCAAGAGGGAACCTCTTTTTCCAGGTCAGTTTTGTATTTTACAGCTGTGTTCTATATAATATTTGCATATGTGACAAGGATTTTGTGGAAGAAACATTTGCAGAAAAGAATGGAAAATGGAGGCGACCGTTCACTTCTGATTATTACAAGCAGTGATATTGCTGCTGAAGTGGTACGCAGCATGCAGGAACATAATTACCAGCGATTTAATTTGGTTGGAATTGTGCTTGTGGACAAAGATATGAAAGGACAAAAGATAGAAGGAATTCCTGTTCTGGCAAATGAAGAAGATGCGGCAAATTATGTCTGCAGAGAATGGATTGATGAAGTTTTTCTTGTGATTTCTGAAAAATACCCTTATCCACAGAAGCTAGCAGATCAGCTGTTAGAAATAGGTGTAACGGTGCATTTAAATCTGGCAAAGATGGCAGATGCGATAGGAAAGAAGCAGTTGGTAGAGAAGCTGGGCGATTATACAGTATTGACAACCAGCATAAACTATGCAACTGTGAAGCAGGCAGTTATGAAGAGAAGCCTGGATATTATAGGTGGATTGGCAGGATGTATTTTGACAGGAATAATTTTCATATTTGTGGCACCTGCAATCTATATTCAGTCGCCAGGTCCGATTTTCTTCTCACAGGTTCGAGTGGGAAAGAACGGCAAGAAGTTTAAGATGTATAAATTCCGCAGTATGTACATGGATGCCGAGGAGCGGAAAAAAGAGCTGATGAAAGACAACAGAGTTGAAGATGGTATGATGTTTAAGCTGGAATTCGATCCACGTGTAATAGGAAATAAAGTCTTGCCAAATGGAGAAAAAAGACTGGTATTGGTAATTTTATTAGGAAAACAAGCCTGGATGAATTTCCACAATTTCTTAATGTACTAAAAGGAGATATGTCACTGGTAGGCACAAGACCACCGACACTGGATGAATGGGAGAAGTATGAACTGCATCATCGAGCACGACTTGCGATAAAACCAGGGATTACTGGTATGTGGCAGGTGAGTGGGAGAAGCGATATTACGGATTTCGAGGAAGTTGTGAAACTGGATATGAAGTATATTGCGAATTGGAACTTTGGATTGGATATTAAGATTTTGATTAAGACGGTGGCTTCGGTTTTGAGACATGAAGGTCGATGTGAGTGAAAGACCGGAAGTGGAGAATAGTTGGTAGAAGAGGGGACAATGGAAGAGAAATTTAGAGTGGCGATGTTTGGGCAAAAGCGTCTGTCTAGAGAAGGCGGGATTGAGATTGTTGTAAAAGAACTTTGTACTAGAATGGCACAGGCTGGATGTCAGGTGACCTGCTATAACAGAGCGGGGCATCATGTGAGTGGCGCTGAGTATGATGATAAAACAGAATATGAAGGGATTTGTCAGAAGTCGGTTCCTACTATTGAAAAAAAAGGGGCTAGAGATATAATAGGGTCAACCAAGAAAAACCACGATAACTAAAGGGTTTTTGCGGCTCGACTCGTTCGACAAAGTGTTTATTTGCTGACAGGCTGCGGAGAAGCTGAAATCCAGAGGTTATAGGTGGGAGGTTTTGGTGCAGCTCTGTTTTGACCCACAAAATGAGCAGCAAGTAAAAAATAAGGAGAACGAATCGAGCCTACGGTGGATTGCCATTAGAGTAATCCGCCGTGGGCTTGTTTGCTGTAAAAAGGAAATTGGAAAAATCATTCTAAAGTCAGATGAGTAGATAAAGGGGTACTGGGAGGAAGCAAACCTATGGCGGAGAAAAAGAAAATACTGTACATAGTCGAAGCTATGGGCGGAGGCGTATTTACTTACATTGTAGATTTAGCAAATGAATTGGTAAATAAATATGATATGTACATTGCGTATGCAGTAAGAAAGCAGACACCGAAAAATTACAAGGACTATTTTGACAAAAGAATCCATCTGATCGAAGTAAAGAATTTTGGAAGAGCAATCAATCCAACAAAGGATATTGCTGCGTTCTTTGAGGTAAAGAAGATTGCGGCAGAGGTAAAACCAGATGTGATTCATCTGCACAGCAGTAAAGCGGGGGCGATTGGTCGAATTGCGTTTGATGGAAAAATTCCGATGTTCTATACGCCGCATGGATATAGCTTTTTAATGGAGAATTGTAACCCTACAAAACGCAGAGTTTTTAAGTTGATTGAGTTAGTTTGTGCAAAAAGAAACTGTACTACAATTAGCTGCAGTGTGGGAGAACATCAGGAAACCTTAAAGCTTACCAAGAATGCTGCTTATGTGAATAATGGCATCAATATGAAAGAGCTTCAAGAGATTGTTGACCAGACAGAAAAAGTAGCGCATCCGTTCACTGTGTTTACCCTCGGAAGAATTTGCTACCAGAAAAATCCAACATTATTCAATATGATTGCAGAATCACTGCCGGATATCAGGTTTGTCTGGATTGGTGATGGTGAGCTGCGGGAGGAACTGAGAAGTAAAAATATCGAAATTTCAGGATGGGTGGATAGAACAACTGCGATTGAGTATGCAGTCAATGCAGACGTATTTCTTCTCCCAAGCAGATGGGAGGGACTTCCAATTTCGCTGTTGGAGTCTATGTATATGAGAAAAGTTTGTGTTGTCAGCAACGTAATTGGCAATAGAGATGTGATTCATAATGGCGAAAATGGTTTTGTGTGTTCCGATACGAAGGAATTTATAAAGCTATTGAAGAAGCCCAGAACGGAGCAGACGGATTTACAGAACGGGCATATCAAGATGTTTTGAATATGTACAATACCAAAGCTATGGCAAAACAATATAGCGAGAAATATGATAAGGCAATAAATACTCCGGGGGGGGTACAGCATGAGCTAATACTGTATGTCCTAACGAATGATTATGCCACTGCAAAGGCGGTGGCATAATGCGGAAAATCAGAATATTGCATGTAGTCCAGGCTGCTGGTGGCGTAGATCGTTACATCCGAATGCTTCTCAAGTATTTGGATAAAGAAGAATTTGAAAATATCATTGTTTGCTCACAGGACTTTCATAAAGGAGACTATGAGGGACTGGCCGATTGCTTTGAGCAAATCGAAATGAACAGGGCAATCGGGATGAGTGATCTGAAGTCCATCAGAGAAGTTCGGAAGCAGATAAAGAAATATAATCCCGATATTATTTATGCGCATTCCAGTAAGGCTGGTGCGATTGCTCGTGTGGCGGATATTGGATTGAAAAATCGCTGTGTGTATAACCCACATGGATGGGCGTTCAATATGCGCTGTTCTGAAAAGAAGAAAATGATGTACGCAGTGATTGAAAAACTGGCTGCACCATTCTGCGATAAAATCATCTGTATTTCAGATGCAGAAAAACAATCTGCTTTGGACAAGAAGATTTGCCAAGAAGAGAAGTTGCAGGTCATTTTTAATGGTGTGGATATCGAAGCGTATGAAAATGGCACACATGGAAAAGTAAAAAGAGCAGACTTAAACATACCAGAAGATGCTTTTGTCGTTGGTATGGTTGGTCGTATTAGCCCTCAAAAAGCACCTGATGTATTTGTAAGGATGGCGAAGCTTGTCAAGGATGAGGTTCCTAATACGCATTTCATCATTGTTGGAAATGGAAATCAGGAAGCAGAAATCAGAAAATACGCAAAAGATAATGGATTTGAGGACAGTTTATATATTACAGGCTGGTTGATGATCCGATGAGCTATGTAGAACTCTTTGATGTTGCCTGTTTACTAAGCCGCTGGGAAGGATTTGGACTGGCTTTGCCGGAGTACATGATGGCAGGCAAGCCGATTGTGGCAAGCCGTGTTGATGCCATTCCAAATATTATTCGGAACGAGGAAAACGGGCTTCTGGTTGAAGTAGATAATGCGGCAGAAGCAAGTAAAGCTGTGATTCGATTATATGGAAATACAAAATTCAGACAGAACCTTGTGTTCCAAGGAATGAGAGATGTCCATATTAATTTGATGCACAGAGAGTTGCAAAAGAACATGAAAAATTATTTGAGGAATTGGTGAGGTAGATGAAAGAACTTGAACAGCCGTTAATCAGCATAATTGTGCCGGTTTACAAGGTTGAAAAGTATTTGAAAAGATGTGTAGATAGCATTCTGACACAAACATATCAGAATATGGAAGTTATATTGGTGGATGATGGATCGCCGGATAAATGTGGTGCTATCTGCGACAGGTATAGAGAAACTGATAATCGTGTTGTGGTTATTCATAAGAAAAATGGCGGCTTATCCGATGCCAGAAATGCGGCAATTCCGTTGGCTAAGGGTGAGTACATTAGCTTTATTGATAGTGATGATTGGATTTCATCCTATTATGTGGAGCATTTATATAAGGCGGTTGCCAAATGTGATGCAGATATTGGAATAAGCTGGTTTGAAAATGTATTTGAGGGAAAAGCTCTGCAATCAAAAACTGAAGAACCACTCTCAAACTATGAATGTTTGACGGCAGAAGAATGTCTGAAAAAACTGCTATATCAAAATGGCGTTGAAGTTTGCGCATGGGGAAAACTGTATAAGACATCACTTATCAAGGATTTAAGGTATCCTGTTGGAAAACTGTATGAAGATATTCCTGTTACATATGAAGCCGTAAAACGGAGCAAAAAAATAGCTGTAATAGGAATGTGGATTACTATTATTTTCAAAGAACAGACAGCATTCAGAACATTGCATTTAATGTGAGAAAGATGGATGGAATTGAGCACTGCTACAATATGATGAAAGCTGTTGAAACAGATTTTCCTGTGTTGAAAAATGCTGCGGAGTGTCGATACTACAGCACGGTCTGCAATATTCTCTTCCAAATCAAAGATGACAAGCATGAATCCATGAGACAGGCACTATGGAATGAAGTGCTCAAATATAGGAAGATGTTTTGTTTAATGCCGAAGCAAGAAAAAGGCGAGAATAGCAGCAGCGATCTCTTATATGGGATATAAGACGTTGGCATTTGCTTATAAAAAGACCCAATGGAGAGGATAACTGAAAGGATTATGAGGATAGTATAGATGGAAAGTCTTGCTTTTTTACTTATTATATTGATTTTTTGCTGATGGTCAGTTATGTCCTTTGTGATAGAGATATGATGGCCCCAGATGTTTTATATATTGCTGGTTTTGTATTGGCGGTGATTGCCGCGTCGATGAATGTATCTGCGTGGGGAATTGATTTGTCCGCAAAAACTATAATGATTATTCTGATAGGTGCTTTAAGCTTTGTAAGTGTTGGAATGCTTTATAGACTTCTCATAAAAAATATGCATTCCAAGGATGCACAGAAATAGAGCGTATTCAAGTCGCAAGATGGAAAAATGTACTTGTGATAGCATTTGGAATTCTTACGATGGTTTTATATTACAAAGAAGCTGTTCGGTTGTCAGCATATGCGGATTCATACTGGAAGTCGTTTGGCGTAATGGTAGCGTATAAACGTGTTATTTCGTATGGTGATATGTCGTTGAATCCGGTTGTCAATCAGATGACAAAGATGGTGTATTCATTTGGATATGTCTATATGTTTATATTTATGAATAATGTCTTTGCATCAAAAGAAAATCATCGGATTAGAAGAAACGTGGAGTATTTGATTCCAGCATTTCTTTTTGTGGCAATGTCAATTATTAAAGGAAATCGCGTTGACATTATGCAGCTTGTTGTGATGGCTGTTTTTCTGTACTATATGTTTTTTGCATCGCAAAGTGGGATGGAACAAACATATAAGTGGAAAAATGCTGAAAAAAGCTATTATGGTTTTTGCGATAGGAATGGTACTTTTCTATTATATGAAAGAGTTAGTAGGAAGAGTGAGTTCGCTTAATTTTCTTGAGTATATAACTCAGTATATTGGAGGCTCCATTCAATTACTTGATCAATATGTTCGGGAATCTAGTCATGTTACAGATGTTCCGTTTGGCGAAACATTAACGGGTCTAATAACAGGATTGAGAAAACTGGGATTGACAACAGCTTCATTAAGAAAGCAGTTGGAATTCAGATATACTCCAACAGGCATTTATCTTGGAAATGTTTATACTGCATTACGGAGATACTACAATGATGCAGGATGGATAGGCGTTGTGGCATTTCCGGCAATACTGTCTCTAATTATGAATGCGTTTTATAGAAAAGTACGTTTGTACAAAGATAATACAATAAAACATGTGTACAATACTGTTGTTTATGCAAGTCTTTTGTATGTGGTTCCTTTTCAAGCAATGGAAGATTCGTTCTATATTAACAAGGTGACCATTGGCTATGTAATGGAGTTGGCTATTCTCTATGTGTGTGTGTTGTTTATTTTCAAAAAAATAAGACTGAGATAGGAATACTAAATGAAAAATAGAAATATAAGCATTGATATTATAAAGGGAATCGGAATAATCCTTATGGTTGGAGGGCATTGCGGGATCCTTTCACGCATTTTATTTATCTGTTTCACATGGCTATTTTCTTTATGGCATCTGGGTACTGCTTCAATGCATCCAATTCCGAGACCATGCAGGATGTTTTAAGCTTTGTTAAGCGGAAATTTAAGGGATTGTGGTTTCCATATGTATTGTGGACGGCAGTGTTTTCGTTGCTGCATAATGTATTTATTAAAACGGGAATTTATTCTCCAGATCCTTGGTCGATTAGTGAGATTGGGAAAAACATTATAAAAAGCTTTTTTCTGCATGGACATACACAGCTTGGCTCTGCACTCTGGTTTATTTCAACATTGATGCAGATAGCGGTATTATATTGTTGCATAGATTATGTAATAAAGAAAGTGACGGTCAGTAAAAAGGCAAACTTCTTACTGCAAGGAGCTGTTTCAATAGTATTTCTGGCGGTCGGATATAGATGCGCTCTGACAGATTCTATCTGGGGGGGGGTAAACAGAGTGTTATCTTATTACTGCTTGTTTTATTTGGGGGCGGTAGTGAGAGAACTTCAAAAGACCGTATGCACCGAAAAATATCATTATTGGAAAATGGTAGTTGCATTTCTGATTTTGGTTCTTTGCAATCAAATCGGAAGTATTGCATTGGATGAGAATAGATACGAAAATCCGGGTTTTCTGTTAGTAGTGTCCATCTGTGGATGGGTACTGTTGTACGAAGTTGCACAGGAACTGAAGAAGAAAAAGCTGCTGGCGTATGCAATCGTTTGCTGTGGACAAAATTCGATGGCGATAGTTGTACTGCATTTCCTGTGTTTTAAGATTATCAGCCTTGCTGGTGTAGTAGTCTATAATCAGCCCAGAGAAGGGATTGCAGCATTTCCTGTATTGTACGAGCAGGGAGCTTGGTGGATTGCGTATATGTTTGCGGGGATTATTGTTCCGGTGCTTTTAAGCGTGATGTGGAAAAAATTGAAAGGGAAACAGGAGAAAAGATATTCAGTGGTGAAATAAATGGACAAAAAGTTGCAAAAAGGAATCGTGGCAGTTTTAATTGCCAATTTGGTAAATGTTGCCTTTAGCTTGGCAACAAACTTTTTATTACCTAAATATTTGTCAATCGAAAGCTATGCCGGAATAAAAGAGTTTCAACTGTATGTGTCGTATGTTGGACTTTTTCATTTGGGGTTTGTTGATGGTATATATTTGAAATATGTCGGTAAGACTTGGGAAAAGATGTTGACAAAGAGTTTTCTACGGATTTGTCAACGATGTGCATTTTCAAACGGTTACTACCATCGCAGTCTTGTTGGTTGCAACAATACTCAGAGATCGTATTCTGGCCTTTTTTGCAATTTCTATTCT
>ENA-OQDF01000833-OQDF01000833.1-human-gut-metagenome-genome-assembly--contig:-NODE-833-length-12894-cov-1.203493_pt1 | contig 12894 bp, 22 predicted proteins | sample MGYA00242769_ERZ504597 | MGnify/ENA primary metagenome ERZ504597 (study PRJEB26092, sample SAMD00036305) | human gut metagenome | host: Homo sapiens | study: EMG produced TPA metagenomics assembly of...
TTCATTAAATGCCCACAAGTCCTCGATCGAGCCCCCACCTCTTCCGATGATAATGGTATCAACTCCATACTGGTCCAGAGTGCGAATTCCAGAAACGATCGTATCAGATGCACCTTCTCCCTGTACTTTAGCAGGATATAATACTAACTGTACATACGGATTCCTACGCTTTGCTGTACTAATGATATCATGGATCGCCGCACCTGTCCTTGCAGTTACCACTCCGATCTTCTTTGGATTCTTAGGAATTGGTTTCTTCTTCTCATGATCAAATAAACCTTCTTCATATAACTTCTGTTTTAACATCTCATAAGCTACATAAAGCTCCCCGATTCCATTGAGGCGGATCTCTTGTGCATAAAGCTGGTAACTTCCTCCACGCTCATACACACTGATATTCCCATCAACTACAACTTCCTGTCCATCTTCTAACTCAAACTTCAGCCCATCATATCTTGCATTCGCAAACATAACACAAGATATCTGGCTTCCTTCATCCTTTAATGAAAAATAAATATGCCCGGAAGAATGGTATTTGCAGTTTGATACCTGTCCTTTGATCGAGATTCTTCTCAGAGCATAATCACTTTGAAACATTCTCTTGATATAAGTATTAATCTGTGTTACAGAAAAAACTTTATTCTTCATTCATATCCTGTCCAATCTTACTTAACACACCATTGATAAATGGAGCTGCTTTCTCGTTGCAGTATTTTCTTTGCAAGTTCTACTGCTTCATTGATCGCTACCTTTCTTGGCACCTGTTCATCTAATAAGATTTCATATGTTGCAAGTCTTAAAATAGACAATTCTGCCTTTCCAAGTCTTTCAAGATTCCATGCATTTGTATGAGCTGAAATTTCTTCATCAATCTCATCTAAGTGTTCAATCAGATTCTCTGTCTTTGCTGTAATCTCTTTCTGAGTCTTCTCATTAATACTCTCATGTCCATGAAAATATAACTCTACCTGATCTTCAAATTCTTCCTTTTCACAGAATTCTACACAAAATAAAATTCTAAAAATATGTTCTCTTACCTCACTTCTTTTCATTATGATTCCTTTCTGCGATACAAAAGGCGGAACTGTTGATCAGTCCCGTCTGACTTTGCTTTTATATTATTTCTACTCTTCTTCTGCTGCCACACCTGCAACACGAACATTGACTTCTTTTACTTTCAATCCCGTCATATTCTCAATGGCAGACTTTACTCGATTCTGAACTTTCTCTGATATCTCTGGAATACTTACTCCATAATCAAGTTCTAATGCAAGATTGACTCTTACATGATGATTCTCTACGACAACTTTAACTCCCTTGGATAAATTGTTAACTCCAAGTTTACTTACCAATTCATTTGTAATATTTCCACACATTCTGGCAACACCTGTCACTTCAGTCGCTGCGATTCCTGCGATCACTGCGATCACATCATCTGCAATTTCACTTCTCCGAGCACTCCCTGCTCGTTTATCTGGTAACTACTTTTATTCTCCATAGTAAAAGCCTCCTGTATTTCTGCATACTGATATGATTTATTATAGCAAATATGTTATAGTTATTCAAACTTATTTTGTGTTTTCTTTTAAATCTCCTTATATATTTCTATTTTTAGATTCTTAATCAGATTCTTAAATTATAAAGTTATAATAATTAATTGCTCATAAAAAAGAACTATACATTTTCTTCCAAATCCTTTATAATATTATGCTGTAAAAACAGCAGTATAAAACTGCTCATCATGCATTATAAAAAGGAGACGAAAGAAAAATGAATCAAGAGAAAAACAAAGGTGCGGAGTACGATTTTTATGGAAAACTTCCGCTGCAAAAAGCGATTCTCCTTGGTCTGCAGCATGTATTCGCCATGTTCGTAGGAAACTTAACTCCAGTCTGATCATTACAGGGGCTTGTGGTATTGCTTCCGGAACCGAATTTGCAGACGTTCAGATTGCGCTTTTACAAAATGCTATGTTAATTGCCGGAATTGTCACTCTGATCCAGTTGTATGCAATTGGACCAATCGGTGGAAAAGTTCCAATCATCATGGGAACCAGTTCAGGATTTATCGGTGTCTGCAGCAGTGTTGCTGGAGTCATGGGTGGTGGAATTCTTGGATATGGTGCGATCATGGGTGCTTCCATTATCGGTGGATTATTTGAATCTGTATTAGGATTTATGTTAAAACCACTTCGAAGATTTTTCCCAGCGGTTGTTACCGGTACGGTTGTACTTTCCATTGGATTGTCACTGATCGGTGTTGGTGTCAATTCTTTTGGTGGTGGAAATTCCGCTAATGATTTTCGGATCAATTGAGAACTTATTACTTGGAACTATTGTTCTTGTGATCATCATCGCATTAAAGCATGGAACAAAGGTATGACAAGTGCTTCTTCCGTATTGATTGGAATTATCGCAGGATATATCATTGCGGGAATCATGGGTGTTGTACTTCCCACAACTGCCGTGAATGCAGATGGTGTAGAATACACAAAAGCATGGGTATTAAATTGGGATAAAGTTGCACAAGCCAGCTGGTTTGCTGTTCCAAAATTTATGCCTGTAAAAATTGTTTTTGATGCAAGAGCGATCATTCCTGTACTTATCATGTTTATCGTAACCGCTGTAGAAACAGTCGGAGATATTTCTGGTGTTATCGAAGGTGGTATGGATCGTGAAGCTACAGATTCTGAGCTTTCTGGTGGTGTTGTCTGTGATGGTATCGGATCTACACTCGCAGCATTCTTTGGTGTTTTACCAAATACATCATTCAGCCAGAACGTTGGTCTTGTTACTATGACAAAGATCGTAAACCGTTTTGCACTGGCTACAGGAGCAATCTTCTTAATTCTTTGTGGGTTATTTCCAAAACTTGCTGCCCTGATCTCTATCATGCCACAGAGCGTATTAGGTGGAGCAGCCGTTATGATGTTCTCTTCTATCGTAATCAGTGGTATTCAGCTGATCACAAAAGAACCAATGGGTATGAGAAATATCACAATCGTATCTGTAGCACTTGGACTTGGATACGGAATCGGTGCAAACAGTACAGTTCTTTCCGGACTTCCTGAAGGAATTCAGTTAATCTTTGGAGGATCTGGTATTGTACCTGCGGCACTTGTTGCAATTATTTTAAATATTGCGTTGCCAAAAGAAGATTAAATAAACTAATAAAACAGCACTGCATTGGGAATTTTATTCCTGTACAGTGCTGTTTTTCTATATGCTTTCCTGCGTCTATTATCAGCTCATAACACCAATTTCATCCGGTACGATCACATCAGCTTCTGTGCATGCAAGGATATCTTCTACACTATATCCTTCTGCAAGTTCCCTTAACACGAGACCATCTTTTGTAACTTCAAAATAGCAACGTTCTGTTACGATATCTGTTACACAATGAACTCCCGTCAAAGGAAGTGTACATTTCTTTAATATCTTAGACTTTCCACTCTTTTCACAATGGTCTGTTGCTACAATGATCTTCTTCACTCCGGCACACAGATCCATGGCACCACCCATTCCTGGCACCATCTTCCCTGGAATCGTCCAGTTAGCGATATTGCCTTCTTGGTCTACCTGAAGTGTACCAAGAACTGCTGCATCAATATGTCCGCCACGTATAAATGCAAAAGACATCTCATGATCATACACGCTTCCACCTTTGATCACAGATGCAGGCTGTCCGCCGGCATCAATAACATCAATATCTACTTTATCCCAGCTTGGGGTTGGTCCACTTCCGACGGTTCCGATCTCTGCTTCCAGCCACAGATCCACACCTTCTGGGAGATAATTTACACACATCAGCGGAACTCCGATACCAAGATTTACAAAATCTCCATCTTTAAAAAACTTTGCACATCGTGATGCGATCAGCTTTCTTCCTGTCAATCCTGCCATATCACTGACCTCCTTCCGCTTTTGCTTTGGCTCGCTGCCACATTGGACACATTGGTCGTTTCTCACCGGTTCTTTCATAGATCATATCGATCACAGGTGCTGGAACATCAATCTCTTCTGGTCCTAGTTCACCCACTTCCACGATCTCTTCGACTTCAACAATCACCATATCAGCAGCCATAGCCATCGTACTGTTTGTTGCTCTGGAATTCATTCGGAATGAAATATTACCTGCAGTATCTGCTTTCGTTGCTTTGATTAAAGCAACATCTGCACGCAATGGTAATTCCAGAAGATATTCTTTGCCATCGATCGTTAGTTTTTGTTTACCTTCTTCTACTTCTGTACCAAGTCCTGTTGGTGTCAGACAGCCACCTAAGCCTGCTCCACCACAACGGATTCTTTCTGCAAAGGTTCCTTGCGGACTAAATTCTATCGCAAGTTCTCCTGCAAACATCTGATCCTTGGCGATCGGGTTCAACCCAATATGTGTTGTGATCAAACTCTTAACTCTGTGATCTTTGATCAGCTTTCCGACTCCTTGATCCGCCATTCCAGCAGATACAGCAATCGCATCAATGTCTTTGATTCCTTTTTCTAACATTCCATCAATGATCTCATCTGCTGCAAATTCTCCATCCAGTCTCCAAACATGATCGTCTGTCCATCATGAATTCTTGAGAGCGCTTCCTCTCTTGTTACAACTTTTGACTTCAAAGGCGTGACCTCCCTTCTATGTTCATGGTTTGATCCTGGCTTTATTCTCCTTTGAATTCAGCCTTTCTCTTCTCCATAAAAGCTTTGACTCCTTCTATAAAATCAGAAGATGCCGCACATTCACGCTGTGTCGGAATCTCACATTCATCCAGGTATTTCTTATAATCAGCAAGCCCTGCCTGATAAATCTGTTTCTTGATATTCTTATAAGAAAGTAATGGTCCACTAGCAAATTTCTTAGCAAGTTTCATAACGGTATCATCTAATTCCTCCGCTGGAACTACATCATATACCATTCCGGCATCTTTTGCTTCCTGGGCTTTCATTGGTCTTCCTGTAACACACAGTTCCATTGCCTTCTGAATTCCAAGACTCTTAACAAACAGGTACGTTCCACCGGTATCTGGAACTAGTCCAAGATTCACAAATGCCATAATAAACTTCGCATTGTCTGCGCATACAACAAAGTCCCCCGAAAATGCAAGACTTACTCCTGCACCTGCTGCCGCTCCACTTACACTTGAGATCACAAGCTTACTCATACGCTTCAGACCATCGGTTACATTGCCAACTTTACTGATCAGAGAATCCATATTCACTTCTCCACCTTGTCGGATCAGGTTATAGAAGTATCCAATGTCTCCTCCTGCTGAAAATGCCTTTTGGCATTCCTTTTAAAACAAACAACTTTCACATTCGGGTCATTCTCACAAGTATCTACTACGTACATCAACTCGTCTGCCATCTGATCATCAATTGCATTAAGATTCTTCATATAGTTCATTGTGATGATACCAACTCCATCTTCTACAACGAACTGCAATTTCTCTAGCTTCATAGGCATATCCTCCTTTAAGTTGTTTTGATAATCATATTGTATCACTTTTGTACAATTTGTGAAGCTTTTCGACAAAATTAAGGGGGGGGTTGATGGACCAGGGATACGAACCGTTATCTTTTTACAAGGATGTGCTCTAAGATGTCGTTTCTGCCATAATCCTGATACTTGGGAATTATCTGGCGGGACCGAATACACACCGGAAGAACTTGTTGCAAAGATCCGACGATTTAAACCTTATTTTTAAAGAAGATGGTGGTGTTACCCTTTTCTGGTGGAGAACCTTTATTACAACCTGATTTTTTAAAAGAGACTTTAAAACTATGCAAGAATGAAGGCATTCACACTTACATCGACACTGCAGGTTATGGACTTTCTGATTATGATGAGATTTTAAATCATACAGATCTTGTTCTTCTTGATCTGAAACACATCCATAAAACGGATTATGAAAAAATGACAGGAAGATCAATGGATCGTTTTGAAGAATTTTTGAATGCTTTAAAAAAACATCAGACTAAGATATGGATTCGCCATGTCGTTGTTCCAGGAATTACTGACAGCGAAGATCATATGGATCAGTTAAAAGCTTATATTCAAACGATTCCTAATGTAAAGAAAGTTGAGCTGCTTCCCTATCATTTACTTGGTACCAACAAATATAAAGTTATGGATATTCCTTATTCTTTAGAAGGTGTACCTGCCATGGATAAAAAGAAAACAGAGATGTTACAACAAACCTATTTGATCATGTTTATTTTACGGAGGAAAAATCATGTTAAACGAATGGAATGGATTCAACGATGGTGTCTGGACAAAAGAAATCAATGTAAGAAATTTTATACAGAAAAACTACACTCTCTATGAAGGAGATGACTCTTTCTTAGCTGATGTATCTCAGAAAACAAAAAAAGTCTGGAATAAATGTGAAGAACTGCTTGCTGAAGAATTGAAAAAAGGAGGCGTTTTAGATGTTGAGACAGATATCATTTCTGGTATCACGAACTTCGCACCTGGATATATTGATAAAGAAAATGAGGTAATCGTTGGACTTCAGACAGATGCACCCTAAAACGTATTGTCAATCTATGTGGCGGTAAACGTATGGCGCACCAGTCACTGGAACAATATGGTTATAAACTAAATGAAGAGATCGACCGCCATTTTAATGAATACAGAAAAACACACAATGAAGGGGTTTTTGATGCCTATCCAAAACGTACCCGTCTTGCAAGAACTGCTGGACTTCTAACAGGACTTCCTGATGCTTATGGACGTGGACGTATTATTGGAGACTACCGTCGTGTTGCTCTTTATGGAATCGACCACTTGATCGAAGAAAAACAAAAAGATTTAAACTTTGAAGATGGACCTATGACAGAAGACCGCATCCGTCTGCGTGAAGAAATTTCTGAGCAGATCCGTGCCCTTTCTAAAATGAAAGAAATGGCTGCAACTTCCCTTGGACGTACTTCTACATTCCTTGATATTTATATTGAACGAGATCTTAAAAATGGAGTGATCACAGAAACAGAAGCTCAGGAATTGATCGATCAATTTATCATCAAACTTCGTCTTACAAGACATTTAAGAACTCCTGAATATGACGAACTATTTGGTGGGGATCCTACGTGGATCACGGAATCTATCAGTGGAGTTGGTATTAATGGAAAACCTCTGGTTACTAAGAACTCTTTCCGTTATCTTCATACTTTATATAACATTGGAACTGCTCCAGAGCCTAACTTAACTGTTTTATGGTCTGAAAAACTGCCAGACAACTTTAAAACATTTTTGCTCTAAGTTTCTATTGATACGGACTCTATCCAATATGAAAATGATGACGTTCTTGATTTTGACAAAGTATGGGAAAACTATAAGAAAGTTATGACTTATGTTGCTGAATTATATGTTGATACAGTAAATATCATTCATTTTATGCATGATAAATACGCATATGAAGCCAGCCAGTTTGCTCTTCATGATACAAACTTAGAGCGAATCGCAGCTTATGGAATTGCTGGTCTGTCTATTGCCGCAGACTCTCTATCAGCGATCAAATATGCAACTGTAAAACCAATCCGCAATGAAAATGGTGCTCTTGCATCCTTAAACTCTGTCGCTAAAATTCCGTATCGCGATGTATGTCAGGATGGTGTATCCAATACCTTTCCATCGTACCAGATGCTCTTGGAAAAGATCAGGAACAACGAGTACAAAACCTTACAACAATCTTAGACGGATACTTTGTTCAAGGTGCACATCATTTGAATGTAAATGTTATGCATAGAGAAACTTTGATCGATGCTATGGAACATCCAGAAAAATATCCGACACTTACGATCCGTGTTTCTGGATATGCCGTGAACTTTAATCGATTATCCCGCGAACAGCAGGAAGAAGTGATTCGTCGTACATTCCATCAGAGTATGTAGATTTTTATGAAACAGCAATGGTGCTGATTTTTTGATCGAATCAGGCACCATTACTATTCTTCAAACATTTCTCCCTCTATATCACTTATCTGTTCAATAGGGATGATCGTCTGATCAGTCATAACAACTGTATGTTATATTTATCAATTTTCTTTACACAACCAGAACAGATAATATATGCTCCCCCATCTTTCTTAGCATCTGGTACAAAATACGTGATCTCAACCATTTGCTGTGTACCGATCGTTTCAGCAATCAGATATAACTTTTTATTTAATTCTGCTATAACTTCTTCACTCAACACCTGTTTTGCATCTGTTTGTCTTACAGTTTCTTTAATAGCTGCTTCGTGTCCGGTAAGTGCCGCAAAGGCGAAACTGTGCTGCCCTGGCATAAGTGACATACGAGGGTGCTTCTTTGAAGTTGGATGCGGCAGATTGATAATATCATCGTATTTATGATTGCACTGATCCTTCATAATATTCCTCCATTGACACTGAATACTTACTTTCTATGCTTTATGTCCGCCGATCTGCTCATACGTTTCTTCTTCCTTTGAAAAACTTTCATCCACGAGCTTGTTCGCTGTGATATTGATTCTTCTGATCAGCAGATTTTTATCCACGATCCGATCATATAATTCCATCACTGCATCTGTGATCAGCATGGTAGATGATGTCTGCCTTTTTAGGTTTGTTGTTCCGTGAGCATGTTTGGGAACTTTTCTCCCATACCGATCAATCGTAACAGATCCCTTGTACTTCCTATATCTATCTGGATCCGTTAGATTTTCTATATCATAACCTACGGTCAATACGATCTGGTCAGTAACAAGTCTCTTATCTACCAGATCAAGTGTCATAAGATCAGTCATTTCTTTTACAACTAACTTTGCCTTATCAAAGTCATATGGGCAGTGAAGTACTTGCCCGGAGCATACACTGTTGGTTTCCGGTTTGTACGCTTTGACTTGCTCCATAGTACAAGGCTCATAGCCCCAGGCATGATCGATCAGCAGTTCCGCATTGATCCCAAACATCTTATAAAGCAGTTCTTCATTATGGAATTCATTTGGCTTTCCGACGGAACATCTTGCAACATCTCCCATTGAGAAAAAGACCGTGTTCTTCCAACTTCTTCGCATAGCCTTTGCCGACTCTCCAGAAATCCGTAAGCGGTCTGTGATTCCATAGCTTCCTACGGTAAGACATTTCGTCTAATTCGGCGATCCTTACGCCATCCTTATCCGGTTTAATATGCTTTGCTACGATATCCATCGCAATCTTGCACAGATACATATTTCGTTCCGATTCCGGCGGTTGCTGTAATTCCCGTTGTTTTTAAAACGTCTCGTATCATAGTCATGGCAAGTTCCCTTGCAGTCATCTGATAAGTATTCAGATAATCTGTTGCATCTATAAATACTTCATCAATTGAGTACGGAAAATATCTTCTGGAGCAATATACTTCAGATAGATATTATAAATCTTGGAACTATATTCCAAATAGTATTCCATACGTGGTGGTGCAACAATATAATCAACCTTCAATGCCGGATTTGCATTTAATTCTGTGCTGTCATCCGACGAACCTGTAAATGTTCTGTTTAAAGCTTTCCACCTGCGGGTATTATTGACTTCTTTAATCTTTTGCACGACTTCAAACAAACGTGGTCTGCCTGGTATTCCATAGCTTTTCAGCGATGGAGATACCGCAAGGCAGATTGTCTTCTCCGTCCGGCTTTGATCTGCAACCACAAGATTTGTCGTTAAAGGATCGCGATTTCGCTCCTTACATTCCACAGAAGCATAGAATGATTTGAGGTCGATCGCAATATAAGCCTTTGTCTTTGTCATTATTCTATGCTCTTCTATTTGCATAATGAATCAACCATCATAGCAAGCCACATCATACAAAACATAAATATAAAACACAATAGTACAGAACCACACCCAACCTTTGATTTCCCATCATCGGATGATTCTTCATTCTCTCGGTTATGCTTCGATGCATCATCTTCTTTCAATTTGTTATAAAGATAATATTCTCTGGCATTGTCTTTCCAATCTTTTTTCCCATTTCGATCATAATCAAAAAAGGCCATATTGATCACTCCCCATTCCTTAGCCTATTCATATTTTTCTCTATTTACTAGAGCTTGGAAAATATGGGCTTAATACTCCAGCTACATTACTGATCGGCATTGTTTGCAGCCATACTTTCCCAGGACCTGTAAGTATTGTGTTAAACACTCCTTCTCCACCAAACAACATATTCTTTACACCCGGAACACTTTTGATCTCCATCGTACAACTTGCTGTCATCGCGGCCAAATGTCCAGTGTCTACAACAATCTGCTCTCCAGCCTCTAATTCATATTCCACAACATGACCATCAAATTCTGCAAACATGATACCATGGCCAGATGCTTTCTGCATAATAAAACCTTCTCCGCCAAATAATCCAGCTCCGATCTTTTTATTAAAGAATGCAGATAACTCAACTCCATTCTCACCGGCAAGATAAGCACTTTTTTGTAATATCATTTCCTGTCCAGGTGCAATTTCAAATGCCTTGATGGATCCCGGGAAGCATGAAGCAAAGGCGATCATCCCTTCTCCGCCTTGTGCGGTATAAACATTCTGGAACATCTTTTCTCCTGAAAACGCTCTTCCAAAGATCTTTCCTATTCCTCCATTCGAAGTTGTTTCCATTTTCATATTTGGAGACATCCAAGACATTCCTCCACCTTCTGTAACCATTTTTTCTCCAGATTCCAGATAACAGATAACTACTGGAAGTGTTTCACCTAAAATTTCATATCTCATAATGTTTTCCTCCTTACTCAACATTTGATTTGTTATTTTTCTTTGCATTTACAATATAAATTCCAACACATACAAGTGCGAGTGCAATCAGACTTCCAATATTAAATGCCTGTTTGACTTCTCCCAATACCAATGCCGACAAGATTACACTGCATAATGGATTTACAAATCCAAAGATTGCTACCTTTGACACATCATTATATGCAAGTAATACAGACCAAAGTGTATAGGCAACTGCAGATACCAATGCAAGATACAACACGACCGTAATTCCACCAACTGTTACATGATCTAAATGTCCACCCATTGCGTTTCCGATTAAAAATAATACAATTCCACCAATAAAAAACTGAGTTCCACTTAATATAACTGGTGATACTTTTTTTGAATAGTAATTGATCAATATCGTGGATGTTGCATAGGCTAACTGTGAAATCAAAACGAATCCTTCTCCCATCATCGTAAAACCGAAATCCAAAGAATTTCCAAGAAGATTGATCACGACAACTCCTGCAAATCCTAAGATGCATCCTGTTAATTTTCTTCCCGTTAGTTTTTCATTTCGTACGATCAAACATGACATTAGGATTGCGATAAAATTTCCTAAACCTGTAATGATTCCACCTTTCACTCCAGATGTATGTGCCACGCCAATATAAAAGAAAAATACTGTCCAACAGTCTGAGCAAGGCAGACAGGAACTGCATATTTTAGAATCTTTCCATCGGGCAGTGTCACTTTCTTTTCCCGTATAGAAGCAAAAATCAAGACGAAAAGTCCTGCTAACGCAAATCTTATTCCTGCAAATACGATCTGACTGGCTGTGTTTGTCGTATCTACTTGTAACAGTCGATATCCTGTCTTGATCATCGGAATAGCACTTCCCCATAGAATACAGCATAAACTTGCCAGCGCTGCTACAACCCAAGTCTTTGTTAATGTATGATGCTCTGTCTTCATTATCTTTTTATATGTCCTCTCTTGTATAGTACTTTTATTTGTATTAATTCTATCATATTTTCATATCTTATCCAATCCATACATTATTGATATTTTTGTAATGACAACAAAAGACTCAGAAGTCCACGGCTCCTGAGTCCTTTAACATAATTATCATATATCTATTGCATTACTGCATTCCGTTTGCTGTTTTATATTTATATAGCATTTCGGCATGATTCTGTTCTTCTACCTGAATGTCAGCCATTAACTTTCTAAGATCACTATCCCCAAACATAAATACATTTGTATTATACTCTCCGGAAACCAATTTCTCTGTTCCAATTGCATCAGTTGCAAGAAATGCATCATGCATCTTATCTTCGGACTGGCTCGCTGCTGTATAGATTGCTCTTGGTTCATAGTCTCTTCCATCACTGTCATTGCAGTCACTTGACGGTACTGTTCCATCTAAGACCTGTGTGAGTGAATCGTAATGTGTCTGCTCTTTTTTGTGTAACTGTTCAAAAAGATTTTTAAGTTCTGGATCGATCGCCTGCTGTGCGTATTTTTGATACTTTTCTATGCAGCTTTTCTCCTGTGTTCTTAGGTTTTCAATTGCTGTTCTTTCTGTCTCTTTTAATACCATGATATGAGTTCCTTTCTACTTTGGAAATTTTTATGATGGTATTATCTGCTGTTTGATGCATTTCTATGCAACGAATGGCGAAAATTTAACATTCAATTACATTGAAATTCCATCGTACCATCGTCTGTAATTCTGCTTGATCGGATAAGTAAAATTCCAAAGTCATAATATTTTTTCATTCAATTCCAGTTTTTTCACTTGATACTTTACCATTTCACTCATAGAAAATTTACCATCTTCTTTATAGATCGTTGTCAAAATTCCTTCTGTCTTTCCATTGTTGCTTTGTAATCGGATATTTGCAAATCCTCCGGAACTATTTTGCTGTAACAATGTTATCGTTGTTGGTTTTCCAGCTTTTGTTTTTTCATAAAATGTTTTCAATTTCTCACCATGACTTGTCTTGGATGGTTTGAATTTTACTGGTGCATTTTTTGTACTATGTTTTTCTTCCCCAATCTGGCAACAGGATAACCTTTGGATGTTAATGTATCATATAGCATTTGTAAGTCTTTTTTTGTAACTTTATTCTCATTGATTTTTATGTTTTGACAAATGTCTGAAATTTGCTTAACTTCTTTTTGTG
>ENA-OQDF01000834-OQDF01000834.1-human-gut-metagenome-genome-assembly--contig:-NODE-834-length-12893-cov-2.186511_pt1 | contig 12893 bp, 16 predicted proteins | sample MGYA00242769_ERZ504597 | MGnify/ENA primary metagenome ERZ504597 (study PRJEB26092, sample SAMD00036305) | human gut metagenome | host: Homo sapiens | study: EMG produced TPA metagenomics assembly of...
TGCAAATGTCAACAACTTTTTTCAACTTTTCGAAAAAAGTTTTTAAGACCTAAAAAACATTGATTTTACAGGGGTTTCAGGTGGAAAAAAGTTTTATATTTTATTGCGAAAAGAGTAAAAATTATAAGAAAAGAGAATAGATTTTCTTGGAAAAACAGAGAAAGGATGTTACAATAAAAAACGGAGAAAAAATGAAAAATAACAGTGTGTTTAAATGATCTTAATAAGATAATGACAGATGAACTGTCGGAATAAAGGAGAACTGTGATGAACGTACAGGAGTTTCAGAATAAACTAAAAGAAGTGCAGGAAATTGCCAGACAACATGGGAATGCGTTAAATGCAGCCGAAATCCGTCAGGTATTTGAAGAGTGTGACCTGGACAAAAGCCAGTTGCTGGGTGTATTAAAATATCTTACTTCTCAGGGAATTCTCATTGAAGGTCTGGAAACGGCAGGAGAAGAAGCAAAGGAGCCTGAACATAAAAAAATTCCTCTTACAGCAGAAGAAGAAGCTTATCTTAAAAATTATCTGGAGGAACTGCCGGTTGTTGATGAGGTGGATGCTGACAGTGTATTTGAAGCTCTGGCAGCCGGTGATCAGAGGGCACTTCAGACACTTACTTCTTATTATATGAAAACGGCGGCAGATATGGCTGTTGAGATGAATATAGAAGAAATGCAGCTGGCCGATCTGATTCAGGAGGCGAATCTGTGCCTGATCCAGGCGCTTGGAACTGCCGGTGATGAATGCAGAGATGAGAAGTGGCTTCTGAGTGAAATGCGCAAAGGAATCCAGCTTGTTCTGGAAGAACAGACACAGAGAAAATTCGAGGATGACAGTCTGGTAGCGCGTGTGGAGAAACTGGAGCATGCAGTGCGTGATCTGAATGATGGAGAAGATGAAAAAATGCTTTTACCATCGATGAGCTGGCAATCATATTGGATATGAAAGTTGATGAGATTCGAGATATTCTCCGTCTGACGGGCGACGATAATTAAGACATACAGTGCGCCTAAACAAAGTTAGATAAGAAAAACAATTGTTGAATTCAGGGTAATCCTGTGGTATTATGTACCTAAATGGAGGTATTTTTATGCAAATCAGAGAATCGGCAGAGGATTACCTGGAGGCAATCCTTGTTTTATCCAAAAAAGGCGGCGGAGTTCGTTCTGTTGATATTGCGACTATGCTCGGGGTATCCAAGCCAAGTGTCAGCCATGCAATGAAGCTTCTCAGAGAAGACGGTTATATTGCGATGGACCGTTATGGAACGGTGACACTGATGGACAAAGGTGCTGAGATTGCAAACAGAATCTATGAGCGCCATACCGTCCTGACAAAGATGCTGGAAGGCCTTGGAGTATGTGATGAGATTGCCCGGGCAGATGCCTGCAAGATGGAACATGATGTCAGTGATGAGAGTTTTGAGAAGATAAAAGAACATCTGAAAGCAAAAGGCGAGATTTAATTACTGTTCACAGGTAATATCTCGAGACATACGAGATTTAAACAGATTGCAGAGTGAATCAGAGCTTTTGTATTCGTTTAAATAAAATATGAGATAAAAAGGTCGTCACGATCAGAGTTGAATCAGATCAATTCTGACAGTGATGACCTTTTTTGGTATAATTATGCAACGCAGCAAAACCAATTTTATCAGAAAGCAGTTCCTTTTTGTGGCAACTGAGCTAGGATGATCGCACCAAACATCAGCACGCAGCCGAAAATTCGCGACTACTGAGATTTTGGCCGAGAATCAACCAGCCAGCGATAACAGAGATACAGGATTCCAAGCTGAGAATCAGGGAGGCTACAGTTGTTCATATTTTTCTGACCGACGATCTGCAGGGTGTAGCAACGCCACAGGACATAACTCCGGCATAGAGAACCGGAATTTTGCGGCGAAATTCGGCAAGATCCGGACTTTCAAAGATCAGCGCCGGGATTCCGGAGAGGATTCCACAGACCAGAAACTGGATACAGGACATTTTTACACCATCTACCAGTGGTGAGAAATGGTCGATTGTAAGGATATGTAAGGAAAACAGGAAAGCACAGATCAGTACCAGAAGTTCGCCCTTGCCGATGGCAAATCCCTCTCCTGGAGTCAGACAAAGAAGATAAAGTCCACACAGGGAAAGAATGACAGCAATCCAGATAAACGGGCTGCATTTCTTTTTCAGAAAGATACCGATGATCGGAACAATGACAATGTAACAGGCGGTGATAAAGCCGGCTTTACCAACGCTGGTGTATTTGATGCCAAACTGCTGGAAGTTGCTTGCAAAGCAGAGCAGGATACCACAGCAGATACCGCCGGTGATTAATGTTTTGCGGTCGGAAGATGCTTGAATACGTTTTTTTTCTTCTGGTGCTTTTGTTTTGCCAAGTCCCCAGATGACCGGCAGGAGTGTCAGTGCACCAATAAGATTGCGGACGGCATTGAAAGTAAAGCCGCCGATGTAGTCCATGCTGACACTCTGGGCAACAAAGGCAACACCCCAGATAGTTGCAGTCAGAAGCAGTAAAAGAGAATTCCTGACCGGAATAGATTCTTTTTTCATAATGTTTCTCCTCGTGTGATAAGATAGCGGGTTTCAAATGTATATGCCCATTCATGCGAGCATGAAGCTCATATCCGCTTTAAACCCTTGTATCTTTGTATTATACTGCATAGGTATGCATTGATAAAGAGTGAAAATAAAAATAAGGACTCCGCATATGCAGAGTCCCTATGAATAATTTTCAAGTCGAACATCCGTGAGACCTGGCGCGTGATTCAGTCAGCATAAGCTGACATCTTCTTTACAGAATCACTGCGCATCCTTGTTAAGATCAGATGAAAATATATTTCAGTACAAATAATATGGCAAGAACGTACATCAGCACACTGATCTTCTTTTCTTTTGCCTTTCCGGTAATCAGATTGATGACTACATAAGAGATAACGCCCATGGAAATACCTTCTGAAATACTGTACATAAATGGCATTGCAATGATAGCGATAAAGCATGGAATCGCTTCTGTCATATCACTGAAGTCAATTTTTGTAACAGATGTCAGCATCAGGTAGCCTACAACGATCAGAGCCGGTGCAGTGGCAAAGGAAGGAATTGCCAGGAAGATTGGTGAGAGCAGGAGGGAAAGTGCAAACAGAATACCTGCTACTATGGAAGTAAGACCAGTACGACCGCCTTCTGCAACACCAGAAGCACTTTCTACAAAGGTTGTAACGGTAGAAGTACCGCAAACAGCACCTACAGTTGTTCCGACCGCGTCAGAGAGAAGTGCACCTTTGATTTTTGGAAGTTTGCCGTCTTTGTCGAGCATATCTGCCTTGGAAGCTACGCCGATCAGAGTTCCAAGCGTATCAAACATATCAACAAACAGGAATGCAAACATGATGACTACGAAATCCAGTGAGAATACAATGGAAAAATCCATTTTCATAAAGGTTGGAGCCATACTTGGTACAGAAATTCCGTTTGAAAAATCTTGGAAGCAGGCTGTAATAACCAATGTCTGCATTTGGTACATACAGATGTGTCAGCTGGCAGATGATTCCGAGAACCCAGGTGATCAGGATGCCCCAGAGAATACTTCCCTTGACATCTTTTGCCAGAAGAACAGCGGTCACCAGAATACCAATCAGAGCCAGCAATACGGTGATTCCCTGAGAGGAGAAGGTCCCTTCTGCTACAGAAGATTTGAAGGAAAAGATGCTTACCAGTGTGGAATCATTTCCAACAACGATCTTGGCATTTTGCAGTCCGATGAATGCGATAAAGAGACCGATACCTACGGATACTGCGTGTTTCAGGTTCATCGGAATGGAGTTGAAGATCGCTTCACGTACATTGGTAAGAGAAAGCAGGATAAAAATGATACCTTCTGCAAAGACTGCTGCAAGTGCCTGCTGCCAGGTGTATCCCATACCGAGAACTACTGTGTAGGTAAAGTATGCGTTCAGTCCCATACCAGGAGCAAGAACGAACGGATAGTTGGACAGAAGCGCCATCAGACAGGTGGCAATGAATGCGGACAGTGCGGTGGCGGTGAAGACAGAGCCGCGGTCCATGCCGGAAGCAGACAGGATGTTTGGATTGACGGCCAGAATATAAGCCATTGTCATAAAGGTAGTGATTCCTGCCATAACCTCAGTTTTGACATCTGTGTGATTTTCTTTCAGGTGGAAAATTTTGTCGAGATTCATATAAGTACCCCCTTCGTGTTGTGCAGACGTATGCACTAAAGATTTTGTTTCCGGAATATATTTTCCGGTGATGCAGCTGTCATCTGAGAGATAGATCAGTCGTTCCAGACGTTCTCTGGCCGTCAGAGGCTGAGGATGCCGGAGTTTGCTGTCATCCAGAATCAGTGCATCAACTCATAGCCTTCCGCGAAGTCCCGACTTTTCCGAAAAATGCACCGCCACCCATGGTAGCCATATAAAAGGCTTCTTCCAGTGAAAGTGGTTTGAGGGAATCGTCCACCAGTCTCCAGCGAAGCTTGGATACCTGAATGGCATCTGCAATCGCACGGAGCATGGAAAGGGAATGTCCGCCTGCAATGTCTGTACCGAGTCCGATATGGAGCCCTTCTTCAATATAGCGTCTTGTCGGTGCGATACCGGAAGAAAGATTCGTATTGGACTGTGGACAGTGATGCGATGAATACGCCCTTCTTTCATGAGAGAGAGACTCTGCGTCAGAACTGTAGGACGCAAGTGAGCCATGATCGTTGGGCATTGTTCACCGCCAAATAGTCCGAACTGATCGTAGCTTCTCCATAGAAAGAAGTTCCTTGACATAATTCCTTTACCCAGGCGATTTCCCCCTGGTTTTCGGAAAGGTGAGACTGTACCGGAAGACGGTAAGTTCTCTGGATCTCTGCCAGTCTGGTCATAAGTTCATCACTGCAGGAAGGGGTAAAGCGAGGAGTGAGAATCGGTTTGACATTCTCGTATTTTCCTGTAGTTTCTTCAAGCCAGCGGACAGTATCTTTTGCAGAAACAACAGCACTTGCCTCCTGGAGAGCCAGGGAGCCGTTGCGGTCCATATTTACCTTTCCGATGAAGGTCTTGAGACCGGTTTTCTCCATCAGGTCCATCAGAAGTTCTGTTGCATCTACATGTAAAGTGCCGAAGATAGAAGCACGTGTGGTTGCACTGTGTTTTATATCGTCGGTGAAGATGGAATAGGCTTTCTCTGCGTAATTTAGATCGGCATATCTGGCTTCTTCCGGAATGTGACGGTATTCAGCCAGTCCAGCAGTTCGAGATCCATGTACATACCATGAAATGCATATTGTGGGGCATGCAGATGGAGGTCATTCATTCCCGGGACAATCAGACAATTGTTGAAATCTTCACAGGGAATGCCGTGAAACTGCTCTGGAAGCTGTGGATAGACACCGATTGTCAGGCCATTCTGGCAGACGAGATAAGCGTCTTCAAGGCAGGTCAGATGACTGGAATCTGTACTGAAGCATACAGCGCCTCTGAGTGCAAATGTGGTTGGCTTTTTTGTCATATGAGTTACCTCCTTTTGGCTGTTGGAACTTGTCCGCAGGCAAAAAAAATACCGAATATTTTTGCCCGACGAGTTACTGTGACCAGTAACACTTATAGGCAACTATTACGGTAGTTGGTAGAGACGTCCAACCAATTATGGACCTATATAAGCTTTGTGGTGTTGTTTATAAAATAATTATAAAATAGGAATAGTTTTCTGTCAAATGTAAATTCATAACTTACATGGAGAATATTGCGTGAAAAATTTGTACAAAATGTTGCAGGATACCATGAGCAGGCGGATAAAAATTCCGGCGGCCTGAAAATCAGACTGCCGGAATATAAGAATGCAATTATTTATTATTTTTGTTTTTCTCTACTTCCAGTAATTTCATAGCACGAACTTGAGCGGAAGACCAAAGAGGGTGATGAATCCGTCTGCATCATGGTGATCATACATATCACCTGTTGTAAAGGATGCAAGAGATTCGTTGTACAGGCTGTATGGAGAAGTTGTACCGGCTTTGATGATGTTACCTTTGTAAAGTTTGAATTTAACTTCACCGGTTACATATTTCTGTGTGGATTCTACGAATGCCTGGATTGCTTCGCGAAGTGGTGTGAACCATTTTCCTTCGTATACAACCTGAGCAAACTGGCTGCCGAGTTTCTTCTTGGCTTCCATTGTGTCACGGTCAAGGATCAGTTCTTCCAATTGTTCGTGAGCTGCCATCAGAATTGTTCCGCCAGGAGTTTCGTATACACCACGGGATTTCATGCCAACAACACGGTTTTCTACGATATCAATGATACCGATTCCGTTTTCGCCGCCAAGACGGTTCAGTTCAGTGATGATCTCGGAAACCTTCATTGCTTTTCCGTTGAGAGTTTTCGGAACACCTTCTTCGAAGTCATAGTTACTTCTGTTTCTTTATCTGGCGCTTTTTCAGGAGTTACACTTAAAACAAGCATGTCATCATAGTTTGGAGCCTGGGAAGGATCTTCCAGTTCCAGACCTTCATGGCTGATGTGCCATAAGTTACGGTCACGGCTATAACTGTGGCTTGCATCAAACGGAAGATTGATTCCATGAGCCTGACAGAATGCGATCTCATCTTCACGGGACTGCATGGTCCATACGTCTGTCATTCTCCAAGGAGCGATGATCTTGATATCCGGCGCAAGTGCTTTGATACCAAGTTCGAAACGAATCTGGTCATTACCTTTACCGGTTGCACCATGGCAGATAGCAACAGCGTTTTCTTTACGTGCAATTTCAACAAGTTTCTTGGCAATTGCCGGACGTGCCATAGAGGTACCAAGCAGATATTTATGTTCGTATACAGCACCTGCCTGTACACAAGGCATTACATAATTGTCACAGAAATCATCAACAATATCTTCAATATATAATTTGGAAGCTCCGGAAGTTTGGCTCTTTCATCCAGTCCATCCAATTCGTTACCCTGTCCGCAGTTTACGCAGCAGCAGATAACTTCATAATCAAAGGTTTCTTTCAGCCACGGAATCAGTGCTGTGGTATCAAGACCGCCTGAATAAGCAAGTACAACTTTTCTTTCATAATGTAATCCTCCTGAAAATGATTTTCTGCCACTTGGCAGATACATGAATATTTGATATTATAAAAGGTAAAGATTAATACGCTGATTTGATAAAGTATTGAATCTTCATACTGTGTCGTGTTTCGACAAAAGATAATATACAACAAATTTTATAAATATGCAATACCAATATGCAAAAAGTAAAAGATTTTTTGCATAAAAATGCACTTTAAATAGGAACAAACCCATAAAAATACATGAATTCAAGAAAAAAGAATGTAAATCCAAAAAAAATATGTATTGCATATTATGCATAAACGATGTATAATTGTTGCATCTTATGAGAGAACATTCCGATTTCAGGAGGAGAGAAAAATGATCAAAGCAGGAATTATCGGAGCGACTGGTTATGCGGGAAATGAACTTGCAAGACTGCTCCTTGGACATAAAGAAGTAGAAGTAGCGTGGTATGGTTCAAGAAGTTATATCGATCAGAAATATGCAGATGTTTATCAGAACTTTTTCAACTGATAGATGCAAAATGCATGGATGACAACATGGCTGCACTTGCAGATGAGGTGGATGTGATTTTTACCGCAACACCACAGGGACTTTGTGCATCTCTTGTAAATGAAGAGATCCTTTCCAAAGCCAAGGTGATCGACCTGAGTGCAGACTTCCGTATTAAAGATGTAAAGAAATATGAAAAATGGTATGGCATCGAGCACAAAGCTCCACAGTTTATTGATGAGGCTGTTTACGGACTGTGCGAGATCAATCGTGAGGGCATTAAAAAAGCAAGACTGATTGCCAATCCGGGATGTTATCCGACATGTTCAACATTATCAATCTATCCGCTTCTCAAAGAAGGACTGATCGATCCGAATACGATCATCATTGATGCAAAATCCGGTACATCAGGAGCAGGAAGAGGGGCAAAGGTTCCGAACCTTTACTGTGAAGTAAATGAGAATATCAAGGCATATGGTGTAGCAACTCACCGTCATACACCGGAGATCGAGGATCAGCTGGGTTATGCATGCGGACAGGAGGTGCTGATCAACTTTACTCCACACCTGATCCCGATGAACAGAGGAATTCTGGTGACTGCATATGCTTCTCTGAAGAAAGAAGTTTCCTATGAAGAAGTAAGAGCCGCTTATGATAAATATTATGCAGATGAAACATTCATCCGTGTTCTCGACAAGGATGTATGCCCGCAGACAAAATGTGTAGAGGGCAGCAACTACGTAGATGTCAACTTCAAGATTGACCCGAGAACCAAACGTGTCATTATGATGGGTGCGATCGACAACCTTGTAAAAGGTGCAGCAGGACAGGCAGTACAGAATATGAACCTGATGTTCGGTTTCGATGAAGCGGAAGGTCTTCATCAGATTCCGATGCTTCCGTAAAGAAACAAGAACACAGGGATATTCCATATGACGAGGAGGAATATATTATGAAGATCATTACAGGTGGAGTTACAGCAGCAAAAGGTTTTCAGGCGGCATCCACAGCTGCGGGAATCAAATATCAGGGAAGAACTGATATGGCAATGGTATATAGTGAGAAACCGTGTGTGGCAGCAGGTACTTTTACGACAAATATTGTGAAGGCAGCACCGGTAAAATGGGATCAGGAGATTGTTTATCAGCATCCGAGTGCCCAGGTGATCATCTGTAACAGTGGTATTGCCAATGCATGTACCGGTGAAGAGGGATTTAGTTACTGCCGGGCCACTGCAAAAGCAGCAGCGGAAACTTTGAATGTGGATGAAAACAGTGTACTGGTAGCATCTACAGGTGTTATCGGTATGCAACTTCCAATCCAGAAACTGGCGGATGGTGTCAAAGCAATGGCACCGAAGCTTCAGGGAACTCTGGAAGCCGGAAACGAAGCGGCAAAAGCAATCATGACTACAGATACAAAGGAAAAAGAAGTTGCAGTACAGATTGAAGTCGGCGGAAAGACAGTTACCATTGGCGGCATGTGCAAAGGTTCCGGAATGATCCATCCAAATATGTGTACCATGCTTGGGTTTGTCACTACAGATGCGTGCATTTCCAAACAGCTTCTGCAGGAAGCATTAAGCCAGGATGTTAAGGATACGTATAACATGGTATCCGTTGATGGTGATACTTCTACAAATGATACTGTTCTTTTACTTGCAAATGGAATGGCGGAGAATCCGGAGATCAATGAGAAGAATGAAGATTATCAGAAATTCTGCGAGGCTTTGAACTATATCAATACCACACTTGCAAAGAAAATTGCCGGTGACGGTGAGGGAGCAACTGCACTGTTTGAGGTCAGGATCATTGGAGCAGAGAGTAAGGAACAGGCAGTAACTTTAAGTAAATCCATCGTTACTTCTTCTCTTACAAAGGCTGCAATCTATGGACATGATGCAAACTGGGGAAGAATTCTCTGTGCAATGGGATATTCAGGCGCACAGTTTGATCCGGAAAAAGTAGACCTGTATTTTGAAAGTAAAGCAGGTAAGATTCAGATCATTGAAAATGGTGTGGCAGTTGATTACAGTGAAGAAGAAGCAACCAAGATCCTTCTGAAGATGCAGTGACGGCAATCGCTGATGTAAAGATGGGGGACTGTACAGCAACTGCATGGGGCTGTGACCTTACTTATGATTATATTAAGATCAATGCGGATTACAGGTCATAACAGGTTTTAGAATATATAATGAGGAGAAATAAAAATGGTAAATCAGAAATATCTGGACAAGGCCGAGACTCTTATTGAGGCTCTTCCTTATATACAGCGTTTTAATCGTAAGATCGTAGTAGTAAAATATGGTGGAAGTGCCATGCTGGATGAAGAACTGAAGGCAAATGTCATTAAAGATGTTGTTCTTCTGAAACTGATCGGATTCAAACCGATCATCGTTCATGGCGGTGGTAAGGAAATTAGCCGCTGGGTGAACAAAGTCGGCATGGAACCGCGTTTTATCAATGGCCTTCGCGTAACAGACAAGGATACCATGGAAATTGCAGAAATGGTTCTTGCAAAGGTAAATAAAGAACTGGTTACTCTGGTGGAATCTCTTGGTGTGCAGGCAGTCGGTATCAGCGGAAAAGACGGTGGACTGCTTCAGTGCCACAAGAAACTTTCCAATGGAGAGGATATTGGATATGTTGGTGATATCGAAAAAGTAAATCCGAAGGTTCTGCAGGATCTTCTGGAAAGAGATTTCCTTCCGATCGTATTTCCGATTGGTTATGACACAAACTTTGATTCTTATAATATCAATGCAGATGATGCAGCATGTGCGATCGCAGAAGCAGTACATGCAGAAAAACTTGTATTCCTCTCTGATATTGAAGGGGTATACAAAGACAAAGATGATCCGAACACACTGATTTCTGAGCTGCATGTACATGAAGCAGAAAAACTGATCAGCGAAGGTTATGTAGGAGGCGGAATGATTCCGAAACTGCAGAATTGTATCGATGCGATCGAAGAAGGGGTAAACAGAGTACATATTCTGGATGGACGCATTCCACACAGCCTTCTTCTGGAAATCTTTACAAATAAAGGTATCGGTACTGCTATTTTGAGAGAGGACGGGGAGAAATACTACGATGAGCATGAATGAACAGATGAATCATGCAGAAGAAAGCATTCTGCATACATATAACCGTTTTCCGGTCATGTTTGACCATGGAGAGGGATGCTACCTCTATGACACAGAAGGCAAAAAATATCTTGATTTTGCTGCCGGAATTGCAGTAAATGCACTGGGATATCATTATCCGGGATATGATGACGCACTCAAGAGTCAGATCGACAAGCTGACACATATTTCAAATCTCTATTACAATGAACCAATGAGTGAAGCGGGAGAGAAACTGATCAAAGCCAGTGGACTCAGTAAAGCATTCTTTACAAACAGTGGTACAGAGGCAATTGAGGGCGCTCTCAAGGCTGCACGTAAATATTCTTATACCAAATATGGCAAAGAAGCAGGAAGATTTGAGATTATCGCGATGAATCATTCCTTCCATGGCAGAAGCATGGGAGCTCTTTCTGTAACAGGAACAGAACATTACAGAGAGCCATTTGAACCACTGATCGGCGGTGTGAAGTTTGCAGACTTCAATGATCTGGAGAGTGTGAAGGCACAGATTACAGATAAAACCTGTGCAGTCATTACAGAAGTCGTACAGGGTGAAGGAGGAATTTATCCGGCTCAGAAGGAATTCCTGGAGGGTCTTCGCGCACTTTGCGACGAAAAGGACATTATTCTGATCTTTGATGAGATTCAGTGCGGCATGGGACGAACTGGATATTATTTTGCATGGCAGTCTTATGGTGTACAGCCAGACGTGATGACGTGCGCCAAAGCACTTGGGTGCGGTGTTCCGGTTGGAGCTTTCGTTCTTGGTGAAAAAGCAGCAGCAGCGTCTCTGGTGCCGGGAGACCATGGTACAACTTATGGTGGAAATCCTTTCGTATGTGCAGCAGTCAGCAAGGTATTTGATATCTTTGAACAGGATAACATTCTTGCACATGTGCAGGAACTTACACCATATCTTGAGGAAAAACTGGATGCACTTGTGGATAAATGCCCGATTGTTACAGCGCGTCGTGGAAAAGGTTTTATGCAGGGACTGGTGATCGAAGGTACGACAGTTGGAAGTGTTGTAACAAAAGCACTTGCGAATGGACTTCTTGTGATCTCGGCAGGGAGTGATGTGCTTCGCCTCGTTCCTCCGCTTGTTATCACAAAAGAACATATCGATGAAATGATCGAGAAATTAGAAAAGAGCCTGGCTTAATGCCGGGCTCTTGCCTGTTCTGAAAAATTCTTAAATTCTGTACAGTTCTGTACCATTCACTTCATAATGATTATTTCATACTGTCGAGATCAATATGTTTCTTGATCGCTGCAAAACTTCGCTGCTGATCACATGTTCGATCTTGCATGCATCGCTTGCTGCAACAACCGGATTAACGCCAAGCTTCTCAAGCCACTCGGAAAGGAAAAGATGACGCTCGTAGATTTTCTCTGCGGTAGCAAGACCGGATTCTGTCAGATAAAGATATCCTTCCGGAGATACAGTGATCTGATCTGTCTCGCGGAGCTTCTTCATTGCGACGCTGACGCTGGATTTTTTGAAACCAAGCTCAGCGGCAACATCTACAGAACGCACGACAGGATGTGACTTGCTTAAGATAAGAATTGTTTCAAGATAGTTTTCGGCGGATTCGTTTGTATGCATCCATTACACCCCAATTTCTGTTCATGATCTAATGGAAAATGATTTCTCATTTCTCATTTAATTGCTTTAAAATTTAAGATTTTCACTCAAATTTATAGTATTTCTATAATATCATATTTTATAGCCAGGGACAACAAAAATGCATAAATACACTTATAAATAATTGTATAAAAGTTACTGTGAACAGTAACATATAAAACCGATAAAATTCAGAGATGCAGAAGTTCCTTGAGCCAAACATTGGTTATATACTACAAATATAAGTTTGAAATAACGGATTGAAGTTATACATAACAAATGATAGTTTTATTAAACGAAAAAAAGTACTTGACAGCTCACAAACGTTAGCATATACTAACCCATGTAAGAAAAAGTAAATGGTGTTTAACTGTGAACTTTTTTGATAAAGAAAATAATTCTCAATAAAGACTATAAAAGAAAGTGAGCTGAATACATATGATGCCTATCACAATGGCTGGAAATCGGAGAAAATGTAAGATTCAAGAAATAGGTGGAAACGAAGAAACAAAGACGTTTCTGGACGAATCTTGGATTTGTCAATGGAGGCTGAAG
>ENA-OQDF01000835-OQDF01000835.1-human-gut-metagenome-genome-assembly--contig:-NODE-835-length-12865-cov-1.613519_pt1 | contig 12865 bp, 23 predicted proteins | sample MGYA00242769_ERZ504597 | MGnify/ENA primary metagenome ERZ504597 (study PRJEB26092, sample SAMD00036305) | human gut metagenome | host: Homo sapiens | study: EMG produced TPA metagenomics assembly of...
ACGTTTCTTTCAAAATGCCTTGACCAGCTCGCCGGAGGTGGACTCGCTCGTGTCGATCACAATGACAAAATCCCGGATTTTTGCTCTCCCGGCTTTCCAGCGGCTCAATCAAGGGCAGGTTGCCGTAGGTGCGCAGGCCGTAAGAGTAGTAGCCCAGGTCAAACTCGTCGGGGTCCAGGCGGGGCTCTTCGCGCATCACGGCAAAGCGGCGCAGAAAGTCCTTGTACAGGCGGCGGCTGTGGGCTGCTTCGATCTGTGCCTGCATCGTTTCGGCCCCGGCAGCTGCCCGGCCTGCTGGCCTGCCTGCTGCATGCTGATGCGGGTTTCGCGCCCAAGCTGTTCCCAGCGGCGGCCCTGCACCTGAGCCTGCTGGCTGGTGGGGTCCTTGGGCCAAAGGCGGTGGCTGTCGCACACAAATTCCCGGTGCAGCTTTTGCAGTTCGTCAGGCTCCTGAGCGGCAAGCCAGCGGTAAATGGGCCCGGCGGCGGGCATGGCCCCGTTTTGCGCAGTGCCTGGTAGGTTTTTGCCGCAGCCAGCCCACCGGACGGGTCAGGGATGGCACCTGCAAGGCATCAATCGTCTGCTCCACGGCAATATCGCAGGCCAGATTCCACAGCCGGGCATCCCGCTTGCCCTTGAGCCAGAGATGGCGGAATACGCAGTGGAATACCGTGTGCAGATACAACCGATTGAGATATTTTGGATTCTCCTGGTAGAGCCGCAGCAGGGCGCTGGGCTGATAATAGAGGTTCACGCCGTCTGTGGCCAGCACGCCGCACCGCTCGTCCGGTACCGGGGTCAGGGCACTGAGCGCCATATCCAGAAGCGGAAGTCAAGGTACAGCCCACTGCGCACCACAGCCAGAACCTCACCGCCCATCCGGGCTGCCACTCTTCGTGGGTCTCAGGTCGTTTGGATGCAAAGGGCTTGCGGGGGTCGAAGAATTTCTCTTTTTCAGAAATCAAAATCATACCTCCGCTTCTTCGGGGCAGAACCCCTCTTTTTGTGCTCTGCGTCGGCCAGCAGTGCAGCAGCTGCTGCGTTGTCTGCCTTGGCGGCAAGTGCTGCGCCTCAGCAAAGGCAGCAGCATCCAGCACATCCAGCGCCAGCAGATCCTTTATGCTGGCGGTATCCTGTGCCTTTAGCAGGCGCTGGAGCACAAGGCCGGTGTGAGCGGCCAGAAATTCACGGTAGGGGGCCTTTGCCTTTTCGGTCAGGTTCCATGGCCAGCGCAGGCGGTCGAAGCAGAGCATGGCCGCCACGCCTGATCCTCGGCGGCGTGGCGTCCGGGAAGATGGCATCATATTCTGCGGAAAGGATTTTTCCATCCAGAAAACACTGCCTGTAATGATATCCCTGCCCCGAAAAGGTGTGAAGCAGGATGTGGGCGGGGCTTTCCTCCACGTCCTCCCAGTAGGCGGGGTACCATAGCCCTGCCCGGGGACGCGCCTCACCCGGGAGCCAGAACAGTGCCCGCACGGCCTCGGTGATGTTGTTCACAAGGGCAAACAGGCCGGTTAGGTTCCTCGGGAGCGGCCCGGACAAGGAGGTCTGCCAGCGCAAAACAGTTCAGGAACACGTCGCTGCCCACGGTCAGATCTCCGGCCCCCACGCTGAGCCGCCGCAGCCTGCGGCAGTTGTAAAAGGCGCAGCTGCCGATGACCTGCAGGCTGTCCGCAGGTGATCTCCTCCACGAATTGCCGCACACCGGGTGCAGCTCCTCCGGGGCGCAGGCTCTTCCCCGAAGCGAGGTCATAGCGGCCATGCCGTCCGGTCAGGTTGCGGCCAAAGGCCTGTACAAGGGTGCAGGTGCCGTCCGGGCTGACTTCATAGCGGCAGAGCGCATCGGCCCCGGGCAGGCTTCTGGGCTTCTCGGAGAAGCAGTAGTCCCCCAGCTCGGTGATGGCCAGCACCCCGCCCTCCGGGCCCGGCACGCTTGCGGGAAGGGCCGCACAGGGCGCGTCGCCGTAAACACGGGTCAGGCGGGCGGTGTTCTTCTGTAACGGGATGATATCGATAAACATAGGGTCTCCTAACAAAAAAACTGCTGCACGGGCAGAGCCGTGCAGCAGTTGGGAGGGATGCGGTTACTGTGCGGCCTGTGAAGAAGCGGTAGAGGCGGCCGCATTGTCGGCAGCTGGAACCGTGCCGGTATTGGCAATATACAGGCTGAGGAACACACCCATGATGAGGGTGGCAACAGCCATCAGGATCGCATTCCGGATCAGATGCTTTTTCATCTGTTTGTACTCCTTTGAAAGGATTTACTTTGCAGGCTTGAAGCTGTCGCGCAGGGTGACCACGCGGTTGTATACGCCGGGGTTCTTGCTGTCCGGGGTGAAGAAGCCGGTGCGGACAAACTGGAACTTCTCGCCGGGCTTGGCATCCTTCAGGCTCTCTTCCAGCTTGCAGCCCTTGCGCACCACAACGCTCTCGGGGTTCAGGTAGTCCTTGTAGTCGCTGCCTCGGGGATGGCGTTCATGTTGGCCTCGGTGAACAGCTTGTCGTACAGGCGGACTTCAGCATCCACAGCGTGGTCAGCGCTGACCCAGTGGATGGTGCCCTTGACCTTGCGGCCATCGGCGGGGTTGCCGTTGCCGGTCTCAAGGTCGGCGGTGCAGTGGATGGCGGCAATGCTGCCATCGGGGTTCTTCTCCACGCTCTCACACTTGACGATGTAAGCGCCCATCAGACGAACCTCGCCGCCAATGGTCAGGCGTTTGAACTTCGGGGGCGGCACCTCGGCAAAGTCCTCGCTCTCGATCCACAGCTCGCGGGCAAAGGCGACCTTGCGGGTGGAGGCATCGTTGGCTTCGCGGTTGGGGTTGTTGGCCACCTCAAAGAATTCGGTCTTGTCGGCGGGGTAGTTGTCCACGACCAGCTTCACGGGGTCCAGCACGGCGATCCGGCGCTGGGCGGTCAGGTCCAGCTCGCTGCGGATGCAGGCTTCCAGCTGGCGCATGTCGATCAGGTTGTCGGATTTAGAAATGCCGGCCTCCCGCACGAAGGTGAAGATGGAGGTGGGGGTGTAGCCGCGGCGGCGCAGGCCGCACAGGGTGGGCATACGGGGGTCGTCCCAGCCGTCCACAATGCCCATTTCCACCAGCTCACGCAGGTAGCGCTTGCTCATGACGGTGTTGGTCATGTTCAGGCGTGCAAACTCACGCTGCTTGGGGAAGGCAGTGCCGAAGATGTTCTCGATGACCCAGTTGTACAGCGGACGGTGGTTCTCGAACTCCAGACTGCACATGCTGTGGGTGATGCCCTCAATGGCATCCTGAATGGGGTGTGCGAAGTCGTACATCGGGTAGATGCACACTTGCTGCCCTGACGGTGATGCTCGGCGTACTTGATGCGGTAGATAGCCGGGTCACGCATGTTCATGTTGGGGCTGGCCAGATCGATCTTGGCACGCAGGGTCTTTTCGCCCTCCTGGAACTCACCGGCACGCATCCGGCGGAACAGGTCAAGATTCTCTTCCGGGGTGCGGTCGCGCCACGGAGAGGGACGGGAAGGCTTGCCGGCATCGGCACCGCGGTACTCGCGCATTTCGTCGCGGGTCAGGTCGTCCACGTAGGCCTTGCCTCCATGATGAGCTTTTCGGCATACTCGTAGCATTTATCAAGTAGTCGCTGCCGTAGAAGATGCCGCCGTTGGGGTCGGCGCCCAGCAGTGCAGATCCTCGATGATGCTGTTCACGTACTCCTCACCCTCGCGGGCAGGGTTGGTGTCGTCCAGACGCAGGTTGAACTTACCGCCGTACTGGTTTGCAATGGACCAGTTGATGTAGATGGCCTTGGCACTGCCAATGTGCAGGTAGCCGTTTGGCTCGGGCGGGAAGCGGGTATGGATCTCGCTGATCTTGCCCTCGGCCAGATCAGCGTCGATGATGTCGGTCAGAAAGTTTTTATCTGCCATGTGTTTTCCCCCTGTCAAAGGCACAAAGTGCCTATATATTCCATAATACTATATAATACACTATTCTGCCGATTTCTTCAAGAGAAAACCCTCTCAGTCTCGCATACGCTCGCCAGCTCCCCCGAGAGGGGGAGCTTAACTCCTCCAGTCACCTTCGGTGCCAGCCCCCTCAGAGATGGGGGCCCTTGGCAGTACGGTAAAGCTTTCTCTCTTTGCCAAAGGCTCCCTCCCCGAGGGAGCTGGCAAAGCCGTCAGGCTTTGACTGAAGGAGTTCTCCCATCCGAAAAATCCCCAATTCATGTTGTTTTCCACAACTTTTTCCCTATCCCTTGACACCGCCGTGCAAGGAGAGTATATTTTTGCATGGCATACAGCGCATTTTGCCGTGTTTAAAATAGGAGGAACCCCATGAACAGTTTAAAAGAAGCGTTCAGCAGGAAAAATATGCTGAAGAATTTAAATTTCTTCGGTGAGCTGAACCTTGGCCTGATCCTGACTGCGGTCGGCATCGTATACTTTAAAAATCCCAACCATTTTGCATTTGGCGGCACCTCGGGCTTGTCCATTCTGCTGGCAGACCTGTTCCCCCGGATCAACGTGGGCGGCTTTATGTGGATCATCAACCTGATTCTGGTGGTGCTGGGCTTCGTCTTTCTGGGCATCAAGACCATGGGCTGGACGATCTATTCTTCCTTTGCGCTGTCCTTTTTTGTGTCGGTGTGCGAGTGGCTCTATCCCGTCAACGTTTCCATGAGCGGCGATGCCATGCTGGATCTGGTGTTCGCCGTGTTCCTGCCGGCTCTGGGTGCGGCGATCGTGTTCGACATCGGTGCATCCACCGGCGGTACGGATATTGTGGCCCTGATTCTGGCAAAATATACCTCTATGGAGATCGGCAAAGCCCTGATGGTCAGCGATATCCTCATCGTGCTGGCGGCGGCATGGCGGTTCGGCATGGGCACCGGCCTTACTGCATCCTTGCCTGATCGGCAAGAGCTTTGTGGTGGACGGTGCCATCGAGAACATCCGCCTGCGCAAGGTGTGCACCATCGTGACGTCCAACCCGCAGCCCATTCTGGACTTCATCATCAAGGAAATGAACCGTTCCGCTACCGTGGAAAAGGCTTACGGCGCTTACACCCACCACGAGCTGAGCGTGCTGGTGACGGTGCTGACCCGCCGTCAGGCCCTGCAGCTGCGCAACTTCCTGCGGGAGAACGACCCCCGGAGCTTTATCACCATCGTCAATTCCAGCGAGATCATCGGCAAGGGCTTCCGCTCCTTTAATTAAAGGCACGGCAGGGCCACGCCGCTATTGACGAACCGCTCCAAAAACGATATACTATATTCCGGCGGTGCAGCAGTGCCGCCGGATGCCGGGGTGTTGCGCAGTTGGTAGCGCGCCTGCTTTGGGAGCAGGAGGCCGCGAGTTCGAGTCTCGCCACTCCGATATGACAAAAAGCCACGATGAACCGTTTACAAATGCGGTTTCGTCGTGGCTTTATTTGTTGCCAGTCTCCTGAGATCCGGCTGGAAGATGCCTTATTTGTGCGTTACCGTCTCAAAAACTGCCCCTGCGCTAAAGGGCAAATGCGCACCCGGCAGCTTTCCGATTTTGTTCTTTTTTTATTTACAAACAGTACCTTGACACCGAAATATCCTTTTTGTAATCTTAAAGAGTATTCTGAATGTAAGTGAATGCCGTCCCGAATCAATACGGTTTTTTCGGGCAGGACGGCAGGAAGTTTCTCCAGCGAATGTCCTGGGGGTGGTACCCTGCTGCCACAGGCAGCAGGGCGGGACTGGAGTTCCGGGCTGTTCGCAGAGAAAACTTCCTGATGACCTGCCAAGTGAGTACAAGCTGACGGCAATGGGAAAGGAGCAACTACCAATGGATCATCTGCAGAACGTAATGGGATACTTCGACCAGCAGCAGCCGCTGTGCGCCGAACATGACCGCATCAGCAAGGACCTGTACAAGGAGTTTGGCGTTAAAGCGGGCCTGCGCGACGAAAACGGCAAGGGCGTGCTGGCGGGCCTGACCAATATCTCCGATATCCGCGCCTTCCAGTATGTGGACGGGGTGAAAAAGCCTGCCGACGGTCAGCTGCTCTACCGCGGCTACGACGTGAAAGACCTGATCCGCGGGTCGTCCGGCAGCCGCTTTGCCTTTGAGGAAGCGGGCTATCTGCTACTGTTCGGTGAGCTGCCCACGCAGGAAAGCTGGAAGAGTTCTGCCGCGTGCTGGGCGAGTGCCGCACCATGCCCACCAACTTACCCGTGATGTGATCATGAAGCCCCAGCCACGATATCATGAACTCCATGGCCCGCAGCGTGCTCACACTGGCATCCTACGACCCCAAGGCCGGTGATCTGGAAATTTCCAATGTGCTGCGCCAGAGCATCCAGCTGGCCGGCATCTTCCCCATGCTGGCCGTGTACAGCTACCATGCCTATAACCACTACGAAAAAGACGGCAGCATGTACATCCACCGGCCGGACCCGGAGCTTTCCACCGCAGAGAACTTTTTGCGGATGCTGCGCCCGGATATGAAGTACACCGAGCTGGAAGCCCGCGTGCTGGATGTGGCATTGCTGCTGCACGCCGAGCACGGCGGCGGCAACAACTCCACCTTTACCACCCGCGTGGTCACTTCGTCTGGCACTGATACCTACTCGGCCATGGCGGCTGCCCTGTGCTCCCTCAAGGCCCGCGCCACGGCGGTGCCAACCTGATGGTGATGCAGATGATGCAGAACATCCGCGAAAACCTGCACGACACCGAGGACGATGAAGAGCTGGAAGCTACCTGAAAAAGCTGCTGCACGGCGAAGCATTTGACCGCAAAGGCTGATCTACGGCATGGGCCACGCGGTGTACTCCCTCAGTGACCCCCGTGAGGTGGTATTCAAAGGCTATGTGGAACAGCTGGCCCACGAGAAGGGCCGCGACAAGGACCTTGCCCTTTACAACAAGATCGAGCACATGGCCCCGCAGCTGATCGCGGAGGAGCGCAAAATTTTCAAGGGTGTCAGCCCCAATGTGGACTTCTACAGCGGCTTTGTGTACGATATGCTGGGCATCCCCATGGAGCTGTACACGCCGCTGTTCGCCGTGGCCCGCGTAATGGGCTGGAGCGCCCACCGCATTGAAGAGCTGCTCAGCGCAAACAAGATCATCCGCCCGGCCTACAAGAGCCTTGGCGGCACCCACGAATATATCCGCCGCAATGAGCGGGAATAACAGGGAGGATGCATGATGAGCGTGGAACTGAAACATCACCCGGAAGAATGGTTCTTCCTGCACAATTTTGATATCGACAAGGTGTTCAGCACCATCCAGCGGGCGGATTACCTGATCTTATATTACATCAAGATGCAGGCCGAACAGCACCCGGACAGTAAGGTTTATCTGGCTGACCTTGCTGCCGTTATGGGCCTGAAGGTGACAGAGCTTTCCAAGGCCGTTGAAAAGCTGCAGGACAATGGCTTTGTGGCATGGAAGACCGACCGTGAAGCGGGCCGCACCTATGTGGAGCTTTCCAGCAAGGCTGTGGAGCTGATGGCGGAGGAGCGCGCGTTCATGCAGCGCTGTTACGCCGCCTGCGTGCAGAGCTTGGCGACGAAGAACTGCATCGTGCAGTAAGCACCATGCAGAGCGTGACGGCCATCCTGAAGGATGAACGGGAACACAGCGGCGTATAAAAACAGCCTCAACAAAAAAATGAGATAGACTTCCCCGAAAGGGGTTGCCTATCTCATTTTGTTGTAAACTGAGGTTCCCGGATCAATAAATAAATTCTACTGAAAAAAGCCAGAGCGGCTATTTTAAATCCTTTACCGGATCAGGTTCACAAACACCGGGCAGAGCACTGCGGTCAGCACACCGGCCACCGCAATGGAAAGGCCGCTCATGGCACCTTCCACCTCGCCCATCTGCAGGGCTTTGCTGGTGCCCACGCATGGGCCGAAGTTCCGATGCCCACGCCCTTGGCGATGGGGTCGGTGATGTGGAACATCTTGCACACCGTCTCAGCCAGCAGCGCTCCCACGATGCCGGTAACAATGACGATCGCACCGGTCAGGGCAGCAATGCCGCCCAGCTCAGCGGCCACATCCATGCTGATGGCGGTGGTCACGGATTTGGGCAGCAGGGTGGCATACTGCTCACGGGTCAGGTCCAGCGCCAGTGCCAGCGCCAGTGCGCTGCCAAGGCTCACCAGCGTGCCCACCGAGATACCCGCAATGATGGCGGCGGCGTTCTCTTTCAGCAGGTCGATCTTTTCATACAGCGGAATGGCCAGTGCCACGGTGGCGGGCAGCAGCAGATAGTTCACCGGTGCCGCGCTGGCCTTGTAGTCTGCATACGGGATGCTGCACACCGACAGAAAGATGATCACAAAGATGCTGCCCAGCAGCAGCGGGTTAAAAATGGCTTTGCCTGTCACCTTATTGATAAGGGTGCCCAGTGCAAACGCGGCCAGCGTAAGCAGAACGCCCCATGCTGCGGAGCCGGACAAAAAATCATTCAGCAGCTGCGTCATTGTCAGCCTCCTTTTTCTTGCGGCCGGTCAGGGCCTGCGTGGTCTTGCCTGCACTCACCATCACCAGCACAGTGACCGGGATAATGGCAACGAGGATGGGCAGCAGCATCTCGCCCATCTCTGCCCACAGTTCCATCACACCGGCGGCAGCGGGCACGAACAACAGCGGGAAGATGCCTGTGAGATAGGTTCCAACCTCTTTCACATCGTCCAGCTTTACCAGCTTGAAGTTCAGCGCTGCCAGCAGCAGCACCAGACCGTAGACGCTGGCCGGGACTGGCAGCGGCAGCACTACATGAAGGATCTCGCCCAAAAAACAAAACGCAAGAAGCGCGCAAACTGAAAAATATATTTCGTAGTAAAGTTCCCCTTTCCTCGATCAAAAGCGTAAATGGACACATCAAGGGTAAAGTATACCGCAGGAGCCCCAATCCATCAACCGTGATTCTGGATAAGAAAAATTGCACATTTCGCCGAGAACTGTGCAAAAAAAGGCGCGCCGGTCAAGCCGGTGCGCCTTTTTGCATGTTATCAGAAATACCGTCAGATCACATAATCATTCCCGCCTGATCAGGCCGGGCGAGATCGGCCAGTGTGATATTGCCGAAATAATTGGAGATCAGATCGTCCAGCCCCTTCCACATCTCGTAGGTGCGGCAGTTTGCCATGCGGGAGCAGGGGGTCGCATTGGGGGTCAGGCAGCTCACCGGCGCAAGGCTGCCCTCGGTCAGCATCAGGATCTCGCCCACGGTGTACTGATCCGGCTGCGGGTGAGCCGGTAGCCGCCGCCCTTGCCGCGCAAGCCCTCCAGAAAGCCGTTCTGCACCAGCACCTTAAGGATGTTTTCCAGATATTTTTCCGAGATCTCCTGCCGGGCAGCGATCTCCTTGAGAGGGACATATTTTTCAGACTGATGCTCGGAAAGGTCGATCATCACGCGCAGTGCATAGCGCCCTTTGGTGGACACGATCATAATAGTGTACTTCCTTTGTTGGTTATAGATTGAGTTTTTAACCTATTATACAACAGGGTAAATAATATTTCAATCCCACTTTTTTCAAAAAATCCATTGACAACCGCACAGAACGGGTCTATAATACCATCAAACCCACAAATGATGTTGGTATAAAGGTTTTAGAATCGGGTCGTCCGGCAGGGCACATGTGCCCATAACTGTATCAGAGAGGAAACTACAATGAGCAAGATTTATACTGCCGCAGATCAGCTGATCGGTCATACTCCGTTGCTGGAGCTGACCCACATTGAAAAGGAGCAGGAGCTGCCTGCCCACATCATTGCTAAGCTGGAATACTTCAATCCGGCCGGTTCTGTCAAGGATCGCATCGCCAAAAAGATGATCGATGATGCCGAGGAAAAGGGCCTGCTGAAGGAAGGTTCCGTGATCATTGAGCCTACCTCCGGCAATACTGGCATCGGTCTGGCCGCTGTGGCAGCCGCCAAGGGCTACCGCATCATCATCGTGATGCCCGAGACCATGAGCGTGGAGCGCCGCCAGCTGATGAAGGCTTACGGTGCAGAGCTGGTGCTGAGCGAGGGTGCCAAGGGCATGAAGGGTGCCATTGCCAAGGCCGACGAGCTGGCAAAGGAGATCCCGAATTCCTTCATCCCCGGCCAGTTCGTGAACCCGGCCAACCCTCAGGCCCACATCGAGACCACCGGCCCCGAGATCTGGGAGGATACTGATGGCAAGGTGGATATCTTTGTGGCAGGCGTGGGCACCGGCGGCACCGTGACCGGCGTGGGCCAGTACCTGAAGAGCAAGAACCGAACGTCAAGGTGGTGGCTGTAGAGCCTGCTTCCTCTCCTGTGCTGAGCAAGGGCACTGCCGGTGCACACAAGATCCAGGCATCGGCGCGGGCTTGTGCCGGACGTACTGGACACCAAGGTGTATGACGAAATCATCGCCGTGGAGAACGACGATGCCTTTGCCACCGGCCGTCTGATCGGCCACAAGGAAGGCGTGCTGGTGGGTATCTCCTCCGGTGCTGCTGTTTATGCTGCCCTGCAGCTGGCAAAGCGCCCGGAGAATGCTGGTAAGAACATCGTGGTCCTGCTGCCCGATACCGGCGACCGCTATCTGTCCACCCCGCTGTTTGCAGACTGATCTTTCAAAAAGCTCGCTTCTCCCGTTCTGTGACTTCACAGGGCGGGAGTTTTTGTTACAATATCCCTATCAAACGCTTTGGAGATTTGCCCATGAATTACTATGCTGCCCCCATGGAGGGCCTGACCGACCGGGTGTGGCGGCAGGCACACCAGAAATGGTTCGGCCCTGCTGGCAATGCCGACCGCTACTATGCCCCTTTCATCTCCCGCCGGAGAACCGGGTGCTCATTAAAAAGAAGATGGCCGAGCTTGCCCCTGCGGCAAACCCCGGCGCACCGGTGATCCCGCAGCTGCTGGCAAAGGACGGCGAACTTGCCGCATGGATGATCGGCGAGCTGCGCGGCCTTGGCTACACCGAGGTGAACCTGAACCTCGGCTGTCCTTCCGGCACCGTCACCGCCAAAGGCAAGGGTTCCGGGATGCTGCGTGACCCCGTCAAGCTGGACGCTTTTCTTGCCGCCGTATTTGCCAATGCGGAAGGGCCTATCTCGGTCAAGACCCGGCTGGGCGTGGAAAAGCCGGAAGAATTTGCTGCCATTCTGGACATCTATAACCGGTATCCCATCTGTGAGCTGACCATCCACGCGTGTGATGCGCCAGCTCTACCGCGGGCAGGCCGACCGTGCCGCTTTGCTGCCTCCCTGCCCGGGTGCCGGATGCCGTGTGCTACAACGGCGATGTGACCACCGCTGCGGACCTGCACACGTTGGAAGCGCAGTATCCGCAGCTGTCCGGCATCATGGTGGGGCGCGGCATCATTGCGGACCCGGCGCTCTTCCGTGAAGCACGCGGCGGCGCACCGGCCGCACGGGAAGAGCTGCGCGGATACCTTGACGACCTCTACCACGGATACTCCGAACTATTCGGCAGCGCCGGGTGCGCGGTGAGCCGCATGAAGGGACACTGGTTCTACCTCATTCACAAGTTTGAGGGGGCCGAAAAGCTGGAAAAGCAGCTGCGCAAGGCGCGGGAACCGTGGGAATATGAGGTCGTCGTAAACCAGATCTTTACGCTGCCGTTCCGACCGTAACGGTTGGAATGATCTCCGTTTCGCTCTGGCCATCTTCAGCGAAAATTTTATTTTATATAGTTGCAATTCAGAAAGATTTGCGGATTTTTCTGAATTGCGTTTTCACCGGAGGGGCTGTAACGGTAAACGGCATCTGCATTCTATTATGAAAAAGCCCCGCCATCATAGCGACGGCGGGGCATAAGCAGACAAGCGATATCAGACGTTCAGATAACTGCGCAGCATGGCCTGCAGCAGATCGTCACGGTCCACCTTGCGGATCATGGAACGGGCATTCTTATAGGTCGTGATGTAGGTGGGGTCTTCGGACAGGATATAGCCCACCAGCTGATTGACCGGATTATAGCCTTTTTCCTTTAAAGCATCGTACACCTGCTGCACGATCTCATGGATTTCATAGTCCTTTTTGTCGTGGATCGAAAAAATAGCGGTCTCGCCACTCACGGAATACACCCCCTTAGGAAGAACTACATTCATTGTACACGAATTGCGAGGAAACTTCAAGCTAAACAGACCGGATTTGCACAGTTTGCATAAAATTTCCGGTCCTGATTTTGCAGGCTGACGGCCTGCACCGCCGCAAATGCGGCAGAAGGAGGGCCTTTATGCTGTATGGCATCGGCTGCGACCTGTGCGAGATCGCGCATCTGGAAAAAAGCCTTACCGGCGCACACGCTGCAGCTTTATCCGCCGGGTGTACGGCGAGGCCGAACGCGCTGCGCTGAGCCTTGACGAACCGCTGCCCGCCGGGCGCAGCGCCGCCCACCGGCTTGCCAGCGCCGCAGCCAACTTTGCCGCCAAGGAAGCCTTTTTAAAGGCGGCAGGCACCGGCCTGCGGGAGCCGTTCTCCCTGTGTGAGATCGAGGCTGTCCGGCTGGAAAGCGGTGCACCTGCCTATCATTTTTCCGGCCAGACGGCGGAATGGATGCAGGCCCATGGCCTTGCCGCCCGGCTCTCTCTGAGCCACGAGGGCGGCATGGCGCTGGCCTTCTGCACACTGGAAACTCTGTAAGCCTTTGTGCATACAATGGAATATCCCCTGCGCTGCATAACCGGCGCGCAGCCGGCTCATACTGAGATCAGACGAAGATGCGCCGGACGCATCACATAAGCGGGGCGCATCCTCCAATGCAGGGAGGGAGATCCATGGAGGTACACAGAGGAGAAGTTTTTTACGCAGATCTTTCGCCGGTGGTGGGGTCGGAGCAGGGCGGCGTGCGCCCGGTATTGATCGTGCAGAACGAGAT
>ENA-OQDF01000837-OQDF01000837.1-human-gut-metagenome-genome-assembly--contig:-NODE-837-length-12840-cov-1.777236_pt1 | contig 12840 bp, 18 predicted proteins | sample MGYA00242769_ERZ504597 | MGnify/ENA primary metagenome ERZ504597 (study PRJEB26092, sample SAMD00036305) | human gut metagenome | host: Homo sapiens | study: EMG produced TPA metagenomics assembly of...
TCTTGCCCGCTGTTCCTCCGACAAGAAGATACTGCTCACCCATATACCAGCTCTGATGCCCTCTCTACCGTTACTTCCTATTGCTTTTCTTCCTGTGCCGCCACACTGATTGCCGGCATCATGCCAAATACCATCATAAATACCAGCAATACAGCTAACGCACCCGTCTTCCTTTTCCTCATCTTTTCCTCCTTTTTCTCGCTTCCGGTCACCATCATCTGCCGGTCTGGCAGTCAAATTGACAGTTCCGAAATCTCCACAAGATTATATTATTGTAATAATAACATATCTCCCTCTTTATTCCAACTGATATTTTACACAAATTTTACATTTATTCGTTATTTTTATAATTATTTTTGTCTATTTTGAACAGTTTATTTGTATTTGTATTTTTTCTGTTTTTCTTTTTTGATGCATCCCGAACAATCTCTATTTCTATCTTGTAAATTTCATTTTTTGTGATAAAATAAGGAAGTTACAGATATGAGTGGATTTTAGACAGATAAAGAAAGAGTGTATAAATTTATGAAGACAAAGCGTGAAGATGTAAGAAATGTTGCAATTATCGCCCATGTTGACCACGGTAAGACAACTCTGGTTGACGAGCTTTTAAAGCAGAGCGGTGTATTCCGTGAAAATCAGGAAGTAGAAGAACGTGTCATGGACTCCAACGATATTGAACGTGAGCGTGGAATCACAATTCTTTCCAAGAATACTGCCGTACATTATAATGGGGTTAAGATCAATATCATTGATACTCCTGGTCATGCTGACTTTGGCGGAGAGGTGGAGCGTGTCCTTAAGATGGTAAATGGTGTTGTACTTGTTGTAGATGCCTTTGAGGGTGCTATGCCGCAGACCAAATTCGTATTAAGAAAAGCTCTTGAGCTGAACCTTCCGGTTATTGTATGTATCAACAAAATCGACCGCCCGGAGGCAAGACCTGACGATGTGATTGATGAGGTTCTCGAACTGTTTATTGATCTCGGTGCATCGGATGACCAGTTGGAGTGTCCTTTTGTATACGCTTCTGCAAAAGCCGGGGTTGCTGTCCTCGACCTTTCTGATGAAAAGCAGGATATGAAGCCTTTATTTGAGACGATCCTTGACTATATTCCGGCACCGGAGGGAGATCCTGAAGCTCCGTCCCAGATGCTCATCAGTACCATCGACTACAATGAATATGTTGGACGTATCGGAGTTGGTAAAGTTGAGAACGGTACGATCGCTGTCAACCAGGACATGGTTGTTGTGAATCATCATGATCCTGACAAGCAGCAGCGTGTCAAGATCGGTAAACTTTATGAGTTTGATGGTCTGAACCGTGTGGAAGTAAAAGAAGCTACCATCGGAGCAATCGTTGCCGTATCCGGTATTGCAGATATTTCCATCGGAGATACTCTCTGCTCTCCTGAGAAACCGGAGGCAATTCCTTTCCAGAAGATCTCAGAGCCTACGATCTCCATGCAGTTCATCGTAAATGACAGTCCATTTGCCGGGACAGGAAGGAAAGTTCGTAACTTCCCGTCATCTTCGTGACCGTCTTTTCCGTGAGCTTAATACTGATGTCAGCCTCCGTGTAGAAGAGACTGAGAATGCCGACAGCTTCAAAGTTTCCGGTCGTGGAGAGCTTCACCTTTCTGTCCTTGATCGAGAATATGCGTCGTGAAGGATATGAGTTCGCAGTAAGTAAAGCAGAAGTTCTCTACCATACAGATGAAAACGGAAAGAAGACAGAACCTATGGAGCTTGCCTATATCGATGTCCCGGATGAATTTACCGGAGTTGTCATTGAAAAACTTGGTCAGCGGAAAGGGGAACTTCGCAACATGGCACCTTCCAACGGAGGTTATACCCGTCTTGAGTTTCTGATTCCTGCACGTGGTCTGATCGGATACCGTGGTGAATTCATGACTGATACAAAGGGAAATGGTATCATCAATACAAGTTTTGAGGGATATGCTCCATATAAAGGAGATATCCAGTACCGTAAGCAGGGATCTCTGATCGCATTCGAGACCGGTGAGTCTGTAACTTACGGACTTACAGTGCCCAGGAACGTGGTACTCTCTTTATTGGTGCAGGTGAAAAGGTTTATTCTGGAATGGTCATCGGACAGAATGGTAAGGCAGAAGATATCGAGCTGAATGTCTGCAAGACAAAGCATCTGACCAACACCCGTTCTTCCAGTGCTGATGAGGCACTCCGCCTGACCCCGCCACGTATTTTAAGTCTGGAACAGGCACTTGATTTATTGATACAGATGAGCTTTTGGAGGTTACTCCTAAGAATCTCCGTATCCGGAAGAAAATCCTGGATTCAAGAATGAGAAAGCGTAGTATGATCAATAAATAATCTGTTCGCAGGAGCAGTTGAAATCTCCTTTTATTATAGAAGATATTGTCGCACACTTCCGGTCAATTTTCAGTTTTTTTTCTGAATTTGACCGGATTTCTTATATACAGATGCGGAAGTTTATGTTATAATATGTCTATAATACAGATAGAACTTACCTTTTCTTCTGTATAATTTGAACAAAGGAGTTGAGCAGCATGAAATTTTATTATCAGCGGAAAAAAATATTGAGGTAACACCGGGATTAAAGGATGCTATCGAACAGAAATTAGGAAAACTTGAAAGGTACTTCACTCCTGAGACAGAAATTAATGTAACTCTCAGCGTTGAAAAGGGACGTCAGAAGATCGAGGTCACAATTCCGGTAAAAGGAAATATCATTCGTTCTGAACAGACCAGTGATAATATGTATGTCTCCATTGATCTTGTGGAAGAGGTCATCGAGCGTCAGCTTCGCAAATATAAGAACAAGCTTGTAGCCCGCAGCCAGGGACATCCTACTTCCTATACATCTACCGGAAATAGCTTCAGAAAAGAATTTTTCGAGACGGAAGATGACGCAGCAGAGGATGACGAAATTCAAATCGTTCGTACAAAGAAATTCGGCATCAAGCCTATGTTCCCTGAGGATGCCTGCATCCAGATGGAATTGCTCGGACATAGTTTCTTTGTATTCTCCAATGCAGAGACGGATGAAGTAAATGTAGTATATAAAAGGAAAGATGGTTCTTTCGGTCTGATCGAGCCTGAATTTTCATAATCCATATGTAGTGTTCCGTTAACTGGAACGGTTAAAAGACCTGCAGTCAGGAGATTTTCTCCCGACCGCAGGTCTCTTTTTATGTCAAAATAACCCGGAAAAGTTCCAGTGACATATCCCGTAACATACTCTCTGCATTGCCATGCTCATCGACAGAGTTTTATTACTGCCTTCTCTCTACTCTTCCACCCACTCTGAAAAATGCGGATACCATCTTCCGTCTGTGCAAACCAGCACTGCACCGTTTCATCTAGAACCACCTGTCCATTTGTTCCTTCCATCAGATCTGCTTTCAGACCTTTCATCTGCTCAACCGGAACTAAAGCCATCAACTCCACTTTATCTGTATATACCGGATCTAACTGGATCACATCCCGGCTTGCAAGCAGATACTGTATTTCCCCAGATCTGTGTACTCTGCCCGGATCAACAGTTTAATTCCATGGATTCTGGTTATACTTTCACTATGTTCCAGTCCGTCTATGGCCGCAGATGTATAAGCCCTGACCAGTCCACCTGTTCCAAGCAGTGTTCCTCCAAAATATCTCGTCACGATAACAAGTACATCCGTCAGCTTTCTGCCCCGGATCACTTCCAGGATTGGCTTTCCGGCTGTCCCTGCCGGTTCACCGTCATCGCTCATTCTCTCAGCGGCCGGATTTCTTCCAAAGAACATATGCCCAGCAGTGATGTCTTGCATCCCAATATTTTTTTCGCGTCTCCTCCAGGATCTGAGCTGCCTGCTCTTCAGATTCTATCGGATAAACTTCTGCTATAAAACGGGATTTTTTTTCAATAATCTCTCCCATCCCGCCTCTGTATACTGTCTGATAACTTTCCACCTGTTGCTCCTTTTCATTTTTCTCATATTTGCTATCTCCTATGATATACATCTGCCCATGAAACTGCAAGATTTTCTTAAGTTTTACTTCTCAAAATATGAACTTTTTATTTTTAGCTTTATTTAAAAAGGTAAGTTTGATATAATCATAGAAGTGAAAAAAGGAGGATTTTATTCGTGAATTATGGAAAATCGAATCTTTCAAGAAGAAAGAAGCGGATTTCTTCTAAAAAGAGAATGAAAAAGAAGCGTGTCGGTGTCCGTTTATTTAAGGCATTTGTTCTGTGCATCCTTTTGCTCGGGATCGTCGGTGTTGCCGCAGGTGGTGTGTTTGTCAAGCATGTCATTGATAATACACCGGAAGTTACCGCTAAGGATATCCTTCCTCAGGGATATACGACATCCATTGTAGATCAGAACGGAACCGTGCTGGAACAGCTTAAAGATTCTGATTCCAACCGTGTATACAAGAAATATGACGAAATTTCCAAGTATATGGGTGATGCTTTTGTTGCCATCGAGGATGAACGTTTCTATAAGCACAACGGAATTGATCTCCAGGGAATCATCCGTGCAGGAGTTGTAGGTGTCACTCACGGCTTTCATTTCACAGAAGGTGCAAGTACTCTGACCCAGCAGCTCATTAAAAATAATGTATTCCCTAACTTCGTCAATGAGACAAATTCTGAACGTTTCGAGCGTAAGATACAGGAACAGTATCTTGCTCTCAAAATTGAAAAGCAGATGTCAAAAAAAGAAATTCTGGAAGCATACATGAATACCATCAATCTCGGTCAGGGATGTCTTGGTGTTCAGACTGCCGCAAAGCGTTATTTCAATAAAGATGCTGCAGATCTTACTCTTTCAGAATGTGCCGTTATTGCAGGAATTACCCAGAGTCCATCCGGGAATGATCCGGTCAAGCACCCGGATGTCAATGCCAGACGTCGTGAAAAAGTACTGAACAATATGAAGAAACTCGGTTTCATCAATCAGACAGAATATGACGAAGCCATGGCAGATAATGTTTACGACCGGATTTTAGAGACGGCATCCAATACGCAGACAAGCAAACCATACAGCTATTTTGTAGATGCCCTGATCAAGCAGATTGTAAAAGATCTGGTGAATAAAAAGGGCTACTCTGAAACGCAGGCTTACAACCTGCTCTACAGTGGCGGACTTACGATCACAGCTACGCAGGACGCTGATATCCAGTCGATCTGCGATGAGGAAGTTGCCAATGTAGACAATTACCTTGCCGGAAGTGAATGGGGACTTGATTACGCACTTACAGTCCATCATACAGACGATACTTCTGAGAACTACAGTAAAGAACAGCTTGCAGCCTATATTTCCAGTACAACCGGGGATCAGTATCCTCTCGTATTCAGTACGCAGGATGCAGCCCAGAATGCAATCAACAACTATAAGAGTACCCTGAACATTGATGAGGCAGCCGGAGATACTGTAGATGAACGGATCGAGCTTTCACCACAGCCACAGGCTTCTGTCGTTGTGATGGATCAGTATACCGGACAGATCAAAGCTATGGTCGGTGGACGTGGCGAAAAGACTTCCAGTCTTTCCCTGAACCGTGCAACTGATTCTTACAGACAGCCGGGATCCTGTTTCAAGATCCTGGCATCCTATGCACCTGCCCTCAATGAAAATAAGCTGACCCTTGCTACTACAATTGATGATGAACCGTATGAATACAAGAATGGTCAGGAAGTTAAGAACTGGGATAAAAAGTATATCGGTGCAACCAGAGTCCGCTATGGAATTGAGCATTCCATGAACGTACTTGCTGTAAAGACTCTGACGGATTATGTAGGAGAAACTGAGAGTTATGACTATCTTCTCAACTTCGGATTTACAACACTGACCGATGCCGACAAAAATTCCCAGGCAAAAGCACTCGGAGGACTGACTCTCGGTGTCTACAATACAGAACTGACCGCAGCTTACGCAGCGATCGCCAATGGTGGAACTTATATAGAACCTACTCTGTATACCCAGATTCTTGACCATGATGGCAATGTTCTTCTGGATAACACCACTCCTCTGAGCCACGAAGTCATCAAAGACTCCACCGCTTATCTTCTTACCAGTGCAATGGAGGATGTTGTAAACGGTGCAGGTGGAACCGGAGGTTCGGCTCGTCTGAGCAATATGCCTGTTGCTGCAAAGACCGGTACCAGCCAGGAAAGTAATGACCTTTGGATTGCTGCCTATACACCATATTATACAGCTTCCGTATGGGGTGGATATGATGAATCAAAGACCATGAGTAACCTGAGTCAGAGCTGGCATCAGAAATTGTGGAAAAATATCATGGAACGGATTCAGGAAACGAAAAGTCTTGCATATAAAGATTTCGAAATTCCTTCTTCTGTGGTTCAGAAGACGATCTGTACCAGAACCGGACTTCTCGCTACCGGCAGTTGTCCTTCTCTGACAGAGTATTTCGCAAAAGATAATGCTCCAACCCAGAGTTGTTCCGGTCATTATGTTGCACCGGAACCTTCCGATGATGATCCTTCTGTTGAAGATCCTGATAATTCTGATGATCCGAATAACTCTGCAAATGGTGATGATCCTTCCGGAACGAACGGTGATAACAGTGGAACTGTTCCCACTCCTCCTGAACCGGATGTTCAGCCCGCACCGTAATTCGTAATTCTGACAAAAATCAATGAGCCAGAGTTTAGTCGTATAGACATAAACTCCGGCTCATTTCTCATTATTTGATATCATTATGTATCGGCTATCTGCCTTAATCTTCCAGAACCATCTTTGCCGCACCGCAAATTCCTGCATCATTTCCCAATGTAGCAAGTGCAAATTTTACATTCTGGCTTGCAAAGAACGCTCTGTCTTTAAACGGCTTTTCAATAAATGGAAGCAGTACATCTCCTGCCTTGGAAACTCCCCCGCCAATTACAAAGATTGCCGGATCAAGCACTGCTGCGATATTTGCAAGTGCATGTCCTAAATACTCGCCCATCTCTGTAGCGATCTCTGTAGCAACTTCATCCCCCTCTTTTACAGCATCAAATACTGCCTTTGCAGAAAGCTCTTCCTTTTTCAGAAGTGTTGATCTTGTCTCTGACTCCAGCTTCTCTGTTGCAAGACGGACAATTCCCGTTGCAGATGCATACTGTTCCAGGCATCCATAACTTCCACATCCACACTGCTTTGTCTCATGGTAATTCACACACATATGACCGATCTCTCCACCGGCTCCGAACTGTCCGACTACGATTTTTCCGCCAACGATCACACCACCGCCGACACCTGTTCCAAGCGTCACCATTACCAGATTCTTGCATCCGGCTCCGCCGCCCTTCCACATTTCACCAAGTGCTGCCACATTCGCATCATTTCCAAATGTGGCTTTCATTCCGGTCAGCTCTTCCAGTTCTTTTTTTGCTTCTTTATATTTCCATCCAAGATTGGCACTTCCATTTACCACACCTTCTGAGGTAACCGGTGCAGGAACTCCGACTCCGATTCCCTTGATATCCTCTTTCGTCAGATGATGCTCTTCCATCTTCCCGCTGATCGCTGCTGCAACATCAGGAAGGATCGCTTTTCCTTCATCTTCTGTCTTTGTCACAATTTCCCATTTATCTCTGATATCACCATTCTCAGCAAATAACCCCATCTTTACTGTTGTACCACCGATATCTACGCCAAAACAATACTTCATTCTTCTTCTCCAATCCTTTTTCAATTTTTTATCCTTCGGAGGGTTCTCTGCCCCCTGCTTTCTATCGTCTCTTTTTTGCAAGATTCTCCTGCACACGCTTATAGAGTTCCTGTGCGGCATTATACCCCATCTGCTTCTGCCTGTGGTTTACTGCTGCTGACTCTACGATGATTGCAAGATTTCTTCCCGGACGAATCGGAATATTGTGGCATACTACCTTGTTGCCAAGGAACTCTGTATACTCTTCTTCCAGTCCGAGCCGGTCATACTCTTTCTCTCTGCTCCAGTCTTCCAACGTGATCACCAGATCGATATTCTGCGTCTCTCTGACACTCTGCACACCAAACATCGACTTAACATCTACGATACCGATTCCCCGAAGTTCGATGAAATGTCTTGTAATATCCGGTGCAGAACCCACCAGTGTCTCATCACTGACCTTGCGGATCTCAACTACATCATCTGTCACCAGACGATGACCTCTCTTAATCAGTTCCAAAGCGGCCTCGCTTTTACCGATCCCACTCTCACCCATGATCAGGACGCCTACACCATATACATCCACAAGTACTCCGTGAATTGAAATGCATGGAGCAAGCTTCACATTCAGCCAGCGGATCAGCTCACCCATAAAAGAGGAAGTCTTTTTGCAGGTTCCGAACACAGGAATATCATTCTTTCTGCGGTCTCTATAAACTCAGATTCCGGCTGAAGATCATTACTGAATACAATACACGGTACTTTATGTGCCAGAAGCTTTTCATAGATTTCATCTTTTCTCTCTCTCGTAAGTGTCTCAAGATAGGCACACTCTACATTTCCAATAATCTGAACACGATTCAGATCAAAATGATCAAAAAAACCCGTCAGTTGCAAAGCCGGTCTGTTGACATCCGGTACATGAACCTTACGCTCGGTAATATCCACTCCGGGAGTGAGATTTTCAGATTCATCTTTTCTACAATCTCAGTTAATCTTACACCATCCATAACGTTTCTCCTTCCTTATACTTGCGTACTGGTCTATTATACCATATTAATGTAAAACTCATAGACTGATTCTGCTGCTTTTTGATTCATTGACGGGATTTTGCCAGTTCTTCCACGCTCGCATCCCGGATCGCATCCAGGCTTAAAAAGTGCCGCATCAGGGCTTTTCTTCTGGCTGATCCGATCCCCGGAATATCATCCAGCACAGAATGAACCTGTCCTTTCCCACGAAGCTGCCGATGATATTCGATTGCAAACCGATGTGCCTCATCCTGAATCCGCGTGATCAGGCGGAATGCCTCTGAATCCCGGTCAATGGGGATTTCTATATTATTGTAATAGAGTCCTCTTGTCCGTGATGGTCATCCTTCACCATTCCGCAGACTGCAATATTTAAATGCAGTTCATCCAGCACCTGAAGAGCAATATTAACCTGCCCTCTGCCTCCATCCATCAGGATCAGATCCGGGAAAGCAGTAAAACTGCCAAGCTGAGAATCTTCTCCTTTTTTCCTCAGTTCTTCTTTTTCTTTCAGTCCATGCTGAAATCTTCTTGTAAGGACTTCCCGCATACTCGCATAATCATTCGGCCCTTTTACACTTTTGATCTTAAACTTTCTATAATCATTCCGTTTTGGCTTTCCATTCTCATACACGATCATAGAACCAACCGATTCAAATCCGTTGGTATTGGAAATATCATAAGCCTCCATTCTCACGATCCGTTCCATTCCAAGCAGGGCGGCAATTTCTTTCACTGCACCGATTGTACGACCTTCTTCTCTTTTCAACCGTTCTTTATCCTTGTTCAGTACAAGCTGTGCATTTTCTCCTGCCAGTTCTACTAATTTTTCTTTTGTCCCTTTCTTCGGGATTCTGATCGTCACTTTCTGTCCCCGCTTTGTACTAAGCCATTCCTCCAGTAATGCCTGTTCTTCCAGTTCTTCCTGGAGCATCAGTCTCCCGGAATAAAAGGAGTACCCGCATAATACTGCTTGATGAAACTGTCCAGTATCTCCGCCTTTGTCTCTCCTTTTGAAATACGCAGATAGAAATGATCCCGTCCGATCAGTCTTCCTCCACGGATAAAAAACACCTGTACAACCGCATCGTCCTCCTGGCACGCTACCGCCAGCACATCCCGGTCCTCTCCGCTTGAATCCGTGATCTTCTGCTTTTGTGCCACCTTTTTAACACTGTTCAGAAGTTCTCTGTATTCGATTGCTTTTTCAAACTCCAGTGCCTCAGACGCTGCCTGCATCTTTTCTTCCAGATCTTTCAGTATTCCGTCAAAATTTCCGTTCAGGAAACGGATCACCTCATCAATGGATTTCCGGTACTCTTCTTTGGAAATATATCCCTGACACGGTGCATCGCACTGGTGAATATGATAATTCAGGCAGGGACGTTCTTTTCCTGTATCTCTCGGAAGATTCCGGTTGCAGCTCCTGACGTGATACAGTTTATGGATCAGGTCAATCGTATCCCGCACCGCCTGGGAACTCGTATAAGGTCCAAAATATCTTGCCCTGTCTTTCACCATTCTCCTTGCCAGCAGCACCCGTGGAAATGTCTCCCCTGTCGTTACTTTAATAAATGGATACGCTTTATCATCCATCAGCATCGTATTATACTTGGGTCTGTGTTCTTTAATCAGATTGCATTCCAGGACCAGTGCCTCCAGTTCTGAATCCGTCACAATATATTCAAATCTTCGGATATGCGTCACCATCTGCTGGATCTTGACACTTCTATTATAACTGCTCTGAAAATACTGCCGCACACGATTTTTCAGACTGATCGCTTTTCCCACGTAAATAATATGATCTTTTTCATCATGCATAATATAAACTCCCGGTCTTCCCGGGAGTTTCTTTAATTCTTCCTGAATATTAAAATGAATTTCTTCCATAACTCTTATAGTCTGCTTTATGATCCTTTTTATACTTCTTTCATATTGATCCTGCCGGATTCAGCCTGCTCTTTTCCGTCTTCTCCCTCCACCGGCTCCGGGATTCCCTTCACTTCACGGAAAATCTTCATAAATTCTTTTCCGGTGATCGTTTCTTTTTCAATCAGGAATGCAGCAATCCGATCCAGTGCATCCCGGTTTTCAAACAGAAGACGTTTTGCCTCTTCATAAGAACTCTTAAGCATCCGCATCACTTCTTCATCAATCTGACTTGCAGTTGCCTCACCGCAGTTTAACACCGGTCTTCCATCCAGATAACGGTTCTGTATTGATTCCAGTCCCATCAGTCCGAACCGGTCAGACATTCCATACTGGGTAATCATTGCTCTTGCAATCTTAGTCGCCTGCTCGATATCGTTGGATGCCCCGGTCGTCACTGTATCAAAGACGATCTCTTCAGCGGCACGACCGCCAAGTGCAACTACGATCATCGCTTCCAGCTCTTTTCTTCGTATTCAGGAATTTTTCTTCCTCCGGTGTCTGCATAACATACCCCAAGGCCCCCATTGTTCTTGGCACAATGGTGATCTTCTGGACAGGCTCCGTATTTTTCTGAAGTGCTGTGACCAGTGCATGTCCGACCTCATGATAGGAAACAATTCTCCGCTCTTCCGCACTCATGATCCGATCTTTCTTCTCTTTACCGACCAGTACCACTTCCACTGCCTCAAAAGATCTTTCTGACTGACGACCTGTCTGCCATTCTTTACCGCATTGATCGCAGCCTCATTGATCATATTGCGAGATCCGATCCTACCGCACCGGATGTCGCCAGTGCGATTTCTTCCAGGTTCACACTTCATCCATCTTGACATCTTTTGCATGGACTTTTAATACATCCACACGTCCCTTCAGATCCGGCTTATCTACAATAATCCGGCGATCAAACCGTCCCGGACGAAGCAGCTGGATCAAGCACTTCCGGGCGGTTTGTAGCCGCAAGGACAAGGAGTCCTTTGTTCGTATCAAATCCATCCATCTCTGCAAGAAGCTGGTTCAGTGTCTGCTCTCTCTCATCATTTCCACCCATGGCTGTATCACGGGTCTTTCCAATGGCATCAATCTCATCAATAAATACAATACATGGAGCCATCTGCTGTGCCTGCTTGAACAGATCACGCACACGGGAAGCTCCTACACCTACATACATCTCTACAAAAGCCGAACCGGACAACGAGAAGAACGGGACGCCCGCTTCTCCGGCTACTGCCTTGGCAAGCAGGGTTTTACCTGTTCCTGGAGGTCCGACGAGCAATGCACCCTTTGGCAGCTTCGCTCCGATCCCACTGTATTTCTCAGGATTATGAAGGAAATCAACAACTTCCTGCAAGGATTCCTTCGCTTCATCCTGTCCGGCAACATTCTGGAATGTGACTCCGGTCTGCTTCTCCATATACATCTTGGCATTGCTCTTTCCGATGCCCATCATACCGCCGCCTTTGGTCATCCGCTTCATAAAAATGCGAACAACAATACCATCAGAATGATTGGCACAACTGTGATGACCAGCTCCGTGATCAGAGAACCTGCCGTATCCGGCACTTCTGCCTTAAACTGCACTCCACCCTTTTTCAGCTTCTCTACAAGTGTTTCATCATTCACAAGACCGGTATAATAATCAGGATCCTTCTCTTCCGTATCTCCGGAGTCCTGCATCTGCTCCTGGAGCTGACTGATCAGATCATAGGTTCCATTTTCCCCGGCTGAGCTACTGCTGTCCTTTGAGGAATCAGAAGTACTGCTTTTCTCCGTGGACTCTTTGGATGAACTGCTTTTTTACTCTCATCCTTTACTTCTTTTAAGTTCCCTTCAGCTTTTCCTTTCTTGCCGATCCGTAAGTACAATATTAATCCTGGAATTTGTAAACGTCACTGACTCTACCTTTTTATTGTCTACAAGCTTCAGGAATTTATCATAACTGATCTCTTCCGGGGTTCCTCCCCGCATAAGAGAAAAGAGGCCCATAACAATAAAGGTGATCAGTAACGTGGTAAATAAAATGATACCCCATCCCTGCCGGTTATTGTTCGGACCTTTGTTCTTATTATTCTGGTTATCCATCATTTTCCTCCTAAAATCAACTAACTTCCATTATAAATACAGGCTTTCCATAAATCAATAAATAAATTTATAAAGTAATCGTTTTTGCCTATTTTCATTGCTTTTTTCTTTACACTTTCCCTGCTTTTCCTCTTCATTTTTCGCCGCC
>ENA-OQDF01000838-OQDF01000838.1-human-gut-metagenome-genome-assembly--contig:-NODE-838-length-12833-cov-1.707461_pt1 | contig 12833 bp, 18 predicted proteins | sample MGYA00242769_ERZ504597 | MGnify/ENA primary metagenome ERZ504597 (study PRJEB26092, sample SAMD00036305) | human gut metagenome | host: Homo sapiens | study: EMG produced TPA metagenomics assembly of...
TGCTGTAAATTTACGATCAGGCTTGGAAAGCTGTTTTGAAATTTTATTTGAAAAAGTTAAAATTTTTCGTTTCAAAGTGTAAGTATTGATGTAAAATTAGCCATAGGGAATCTCCTTCTTTTTTGTTTAGTAAGGTTTTTGTTTGGTAGCTTAATTTTACATCAAAAAGAAGTCAGATTCCTTATATTTTGGGCATTTTCATAAAGTTGTTGATAATGAATGGAGAAAAATCAGAGGGCTGTGGATAAAACTGCGGAAACTCAAGCCATTTATCCTTGACACTTCCGTATTTCAGCGATATAATTAGTTTCTAAAACTGATGTGGATTTTGGAGTATCACGATGAATGACGGGCAAATGGTTTCCGGCATAATGTGATACTACTTTTCGCCACATGACTACTTTTCCTGGCAGTCATGTGGTTTTTTTATGTCATAACGTTATTAATACTAAAAAGATCCATTGGATCTTTGTCGTATGCTTAACAACTGAGAAATCCCGAAAGGAGTCTGAAAATGGAACAAACTTATATGAAAGAACAACCAATCCTGAACCTTCTGTTAAAAATGTCATTACCAATGGTTGTGTCTATGCTTGTAAATTCACTTTATAATATCGTTGACAGCTTTTTTGTTGCTAAGATCAGTGAAAATGCAATGACCGCACTTTCTTTGGTATTCCCTGTTCAAAATCTGATCAATGCAGTTATGATCGGTTTTGGAATCGGGATTAATGCCGTCATTTCCTTTTATCTGGGAGCAGCAGATCAGAAAAAGGCAGATCAGGCGGCAAGTCAGGGAATGCTCCTTGGAACATTTCATGGTATTTTCCTGATGATTATCTGCCTTGTAGTTATCCACCCTTTCCTCAGTCTCTTTACCAACGATGCAAAAATTATCAATTTAGGGCTTCGTTATTCAAAAATCGTATTTTTATTTTCTGTATTTTTTGCATGGGAACTGGTTTTTGAAAAGGTTTTTCAAGCTGTTGGTAAAATGAATATCTCCATGATCTGTCTGATGAGCGGATGTCTCGTCAACATTTTTCTCGATCCGGTTCTGATTTTGGACTGGGACCATTTCCTTCACTCGGGATCGAGGGTGCTGCCCTTGCCACAGGTCTCGGACAGACATTCAGTGCAATCCTTTATCTGATTTTTTATATGATCGCTCCAATCTCTGTAAAATTCAGAAGAGCTTATTTTAAACCTGATTTTGCACTTTGTAAAAAAATGTATTCCATCGGGATTCCTGCAAGTCTGAACATGGCTCTTCCATCCCTGCTCATTTCATCATTAAATGTAATCCTTGCAGGCTTTGGTCAGTCTTATGTCTTTGTGCTTGGAGTCTATTACAAATTACAGACATTCCTTTATCTTCCTGCTAACGGAGTCATTCAGGGGATGAGACCACTGATTGGATACAATTATGGTGCAAAAGAACATAGCCGTGTAAATAAAATTTATCAGACCTCTTTAATCCTTGTGCTGGCGATTATGGCAGTAGGAACTGTCCTGTGCTTATGCATCCCAGGAACTTGATCCATCTGTTCACAGCTACACCTGCAACCATAAAGATTGGTTCCTCTGCTCTTCATATTATCTGCCTCGGATTCCTTGTATCTTCTGTTTCAGTTACAAGTTCGGGAGCTTTAGAAGGACTTGGAATGGGATTACCATCCTCATCATCTCCCTCTGCCGCTATACGCTGATTATCATTCCGCTGGCTTTTCTTCTAAGCCTGCTGCAGGGAGCATCCGGTGTCTGGCACGCATTTTGGATTACCGAAGCAATCACCGCAATCATTTCTTACTGGATCTACCATAGGAAAGTAAGAGCTTTGTAAACTTTTTTGAATCCGGCACGTTGTCTATAGTTTCATGTTATAGATAACGTGCTTTTTCGTACACATGTCTTGCAATAATCTGTGCCGTGATGGTTAGCAGAAATCCCCTTTGATATCCTTTGTCGCAACAGAACTGTAATGCCATATCCATAAGCTTATTTCCAAATCCACGCTGTCTCATCTCCGGTTCCAGCATAAAAAATCGAAGCTGTGCAGTCTCATCATCAACTTTGGCAATAGCAATACTCCCCGCAAGTGACCCATTACATTCCAGTATATTCAGACAATCGGTTTGTGGATCAAACTGCTGCACAATTCACATGAAGATTATGAGAGACTGATAGAATACCTCAAAGTAAAGAATCCACCTGCAATCCTGCCAATCCAGATCGCATACTATGCGGGACTTCGTATCGGTGAAGTTTGCGGATTGACATGGCAGGACATCAACCTTGAAGAACAATGCCTGACCATTAAAAGAAGGATCCGCTATGATGGCACAAAACATAAAAACAGCATCGAACCGACCACACAATAGTCACATTTGTCGGAGTTTCCGCCGGTACCACAGCGGATTAAGTTCCATGAATCTGGCTGATACCCCACATGTCAAAATTTCGATTCAGATTAAAAATCTTTCCCAATCTTACAAATCCTGACATAAACAGATTTGTGACAAATTCCTGTAGTTCTTCTACTGGCGGATTGTCTGGAAGGAGAGGGTACATGAAAAAAGCCAGAAGCCTTGAAAATTCAAAGTTTCTGACTCTTCAGTCAACAGGGGATGAGAGAATCGAACTCCCACCAAAGGTTTTGGAGACCCCTATCATACCATTTGACCAATCCCCTATTCAGTTGTCACTTTCGTCAAGCGACTTATTAAGTATACTTTACATGTATTAATTTGTCAATAATTATTTAAATATTTTATCACTTTTTCTGTAATCACATTCTGGTATTTTCCTTTTCTCCAAATTACCCCGATTCTCTGCTCAATCGATGGAAATACCGGAATCCCAATAATATCAGGATAAGTTTCTACCATGGATCTGTAAAGAAATGCTCCGATCGCCGTCTGCTCCGCATTCACGATCGCAAGATCTAATTTTTTTCCAGCACCTGCTCGCATGCCTTGACCGAACCGTATTCATATAATAAATCTACCTCCGGGTCAGAGTCAGCTTGTTATTATTCCGGTAAAACAAATTCACTCCGAACTCTTCTTCCAGTGCTTTTATGGCATTTGAAACCGAAGGCTGGGTTACAAATAACTCTTTTGAAGCTTTCGTAATATTATGATATCTTGCCGCCACGCAAGTATTCCAACTGGTCAGTTACATCGCTTTTATCTCCTCTAAAAAATTTTCACTCTTTCAAGTTCCATAGCTTTTTCTTGTGATACCATATTTTTTTCAAAATGTACATTTCCAGCCTTTTTCAATATAATCCAGGTATAGCAAATGGTAATGAAACGGCCGGCTTATTACTCTTTGATCTACCACAACCGGAACACTCCGGTTCAAAGAAAAAGTTAATAAAGGATTGGAGGTAACTATTATATGAGTCCCTCAACAATAACGCTGTTGTTCCTCTTATTTGCGGTGATCATGTTCGTATTTGAAAAGATTCCGCTGGGAGTTACTTCAATGATCGTCTGTATTGGCCTGGTCGTGACCGGAGTTTTAGACATCAAGACAGCTTTTGCAGGCTTCATTGACAGCAATGTGATTTTGTTCGTTGCAATGTTCATCGTTGACGGTGCTTTATTTGAAACTATAATGTTATAATGATCCGAACATCTTTCTGACCCAAAGATTGCAATGACTAAGGATTACAATTTCCACAGGTTCATATCTTCATCGATCAACGTCTGTCTTGAACCCGTATATTCACCTTTATTTTTAGCCTTTGATCTTCTTTGCACCGGAACATTCCGGTTTATGAAATTTCTTTGTATTCTTATTGAGAATATACATCTGCTCCTTTGTATCTGAAGGCTCTGCCTCTGTACCGTCTGCCCATTTCCCTTCCGGCTCTGCAATCTCATCGCCTTCCCAGTTTTCTCCGGTTCTATAATCAATCACTACATACGGCTGTACATTATATACATATACATTAAAGCTGATTCCCGCTCCATCATCTTCTACTGACTCTGCCTGCATCTGTACTCCTGAGGCAATCAGGTCATCCCCTCAAAACCGGTGTCACACGGTACATCACATGATTGTCGGTTTCTTGATATACGCTGCCACCTCATCCTCGAAAGGCAGCATACCTTCTACATTCATATAGCGTGTTCCTGTGATCAGATTCTCTTCATTTGCATTCTCACCTGTCAACTGGAATCCGATCAGGTGACAACGGTTATACACATATCCACCATCCACGGTATCATAGGATTTATTCTTCCAGCCGGTCGGCTTCACACTGCTGATACTCTCCCTCGTTTCTGTCGGCATCAGATCCTGTCCGATGCACGCTTCTGCCGACTGACATCTTCCAAGCTCATCCAGTTCACTGTATTCCTCATAGGATACTGTCGTAAGCTCTTCTTCCGTAAACTCCGGCTGATTATCATTTACCTCCACATATGGCTCTCCTGAATATGCCGGAACATCATCAACCGTCACATAGGATTCACTGTCTGAACCCTTTTCTTCGGCAGAATGATCTTCCGCAGCCACTTTCGTGCCTGACTGAGTATTGCTGTCTTTCCCTGAATCTGTCTGCCCCTGGTTACCGCAGGAAGTCAGACATACTGACAGGATCAGCAGCAATCCGGTCAGAAAACCATAAGTTCTTCTCTTTTTATCTTTCATATTCGTCTCCCTATTCATCCGTACTGATCTATACGATCATTCTTTTTTATCCCCCGGTCTTGGAAATCTTCTTTCTATAAGAAATAAAGATTCTTCCGGGAAGCTTTCGCATCTTTCATTAAATGAACAAATCTATTATATAACACGAATATATGTTCTTTCAATCTTTTCTGCAATCTTTTTACAGCCAAAGTTCTTTTTCTTTGTATTTTCAAGCCGGGATTTTATGCTATGATTACAGAGTCAGCTTCTGACAGAAATGAGGTATCATTTATGAATATACGGCATAAAAGAAAAGAGAAAGAAGAGTCAGTTTCCACAGCAAGAGAATTATTTCAGTGGGTAGCCGCCATTGTTGCTGCTGTTCTGATTGCACTGGCTATAGATAATTTCGTTATTGTAAATGCTCAGATTCCTTCCGGATCTATGGAAAATACGATTATGACCGGTGACCGCGTCATTGGGAACCGGTTTGCATACAGTTTCAGCGATCCGCAGCGGTTTGATATTATTATTTTCCGCTATCCGGATGACGAAAGTCAGTTATTCATCAAAAGGATCATCGGACTTCCCGGAGAAACGGTTGAGATCCGGGATGGAAAGATCTATCTGAATGGTTCTGATGAACCACTTGAGGATGTGCAGACGAAAGAAACCATGGTCGGATCTTTCGGTCCGTATACAGTACCGGAGAACAGTTATTTTGTCATGGGAGACAACCGCAATGACTCCAAAGATTCTCGCTACTGGACCAATACTTTTGTTACAAAAGATGAGATTCTCGGAAAGGCGATCTTCCGCTACTGGCCGATTTCTGAATTTAAAAATTCTTGAATAAGATTTTATCAAAAAAGGTGTGCGAAAATGAAAATCATATTTCGCACACCTCTTTTTATTCTGATAATCCCGTTTTCTGATATCACCAGATCCATCCGCTCATCATGTTCCTCTGTTGGAATTTCATCACACATCAGACTTCTCTGCACAGAATTGCTTTTTCACAGTCTTCCGGCATTTTCTCAAGATAACGGTCATAATACCCCCCGCCATGTCCGAGCCGTTCACCCTTCCGGTTACAGGAAATACATGGGATGATCGCAAACTGGATTTCTGTCGGATCAAGGATGATATCACATTCTTCTCCCGGCTCCAGGATTCCGTAGGATCCAATTTTTAACTGTTCTAAATTCTGAATTTCATAGGCATCCATTATTCCTTTTCCGGTACATTTAGGAACACCCAGTCTTTTTCCACTGTCCAGTATTTCCTGCAAAAGCGAAATGGTATTAATTTCTTTTTCTGTACTGACATAACAGAAATTGTGTCGGCATTTTTATATTCTGCAAGAGATTTTATCTGATGCAGGATTTTTTATCCGACTCTTCAGTTTCTCGTCTGGATAGTTTGGATATTTTTTTCTTTACTTTAGTCCTTAATTCTTTCTTTTGTTCTTTTATTATTTCATTTTTTGTATCCATTTTGCACATTTCCTTTTTAAGCTGAATTTTTTCCTGCATTTTCTACCAGAAGTTGATCCAGCTTCCTGCGGTCTTTTTCCCGGATCTCATATGCTCCGTCCTCTCCCTTTTCGACATGGAGCTTCAGTTTCTTCTTATCCCCATACCGAATCCCTTCCTGCAAAGCTTCGTTCAATACATCATAATAAATCTGATATACCTGTCCCTGCATCTCTTCTTCCGATGGAATTTCCATTCCTTTCATTACCTCGTTGGTAATTGATTGTGCATACTCTTCTGCCTTGCTTTGAAATGTCTCATATGTATCAGAAAACAGTGTGACCGGTCTGATCTCAAGTTCAACTATATAACTTCCGTCTTTCTGCTTTTCACTTTCTCCGATCTGATAATTAACCTGCCTGACGATCTGTGTAAAAAGTATCCTGTACTTCTTTTCCAATTCCTCCGAAATAGCTGATGAATGGAATTTCTCCATGGTTACATCCAGATTTTTTTCAAAGACAGCCTCCGCTTCTTTTCTGGAAGTTCCCGTCATTTTACTGTACTCCTCAGTTTCTTCCTTATAAGAAACATCCAGCACAGCCTGCACATAACGGACAGGATCAAAGCGATTCATATAAAAATAAATTCCCGCTGCCGCAGCCACCATAGATAATCACAGTCAAAATACATCCCAGGATTTTCTTGTTCTTCCACTTATTTCATTTTTATTCTTTTCTCATCCATAAAAATCCTCCTCTTTCATAATGATCTGCATCAGTATAGCACTTTATCATCATGAAAAAAGGAGAATCCTGTCGCATTTTTTCTTTTAATTTTTGTCATTAAATCGTATCTTAATATACGATTTGATTTCTTCTACGCACTTTTGGAATCCAAGTTTTCCACTGTTAAGACATAAATCATAATTCCTTGCATCTGCCCATTCATTTCCGGTATGATATCTGTAGAAATCACCTCTGAACCGATCCGTCTTTTCAATATATTTCTGCATCTCTTTTTCTGTCATGCTGTTACGCTCTAAAGCACGCTCCAGGCAGAACTTCTTATCTGCATGTATAAAGACACTGACTACATTCGGATTTTCTTTCAGGACATAATCTGCACATCTTCCTACGATTACACAGGATTCCTTTTCTGCCAGATCCCGGATCACCTTTGCCTGATAATTGAACAGGTTATCATCTGATACAAAATCTCTGTCTTCAGGAGTAAGAAGCTCTCCGTCATACGGACGGTTCAGAATCTTAAACCATGGAGCTTTCTTGATCTTTTCATCTGACATCCCGAATAAGCCTTCATTAATTCCGCTTTCCTCTGAAGCCATCTTAAGGATCTCCCTGCTATAACAGTTGATTCCCAGCTCCTTTGCAAGCATTGCACCTATCGTCTTTCCACCACTACCATACTGCCTGGCGATCGTAATTACAATATTCTCACCCATGAGATATCCCTCCTATTCACCTAAGTATGCCTTTTAACGGCTTCATCCTCCAACAGATCTTTCGCCTTGCCGGACATCGTGATCGTTCCTGTCTCAAGCACATAAGCCCTGTCTGAAATAGAAGTGCTTTCTTCGCATTCTGCTCTACCAGAAGAACCGTTGTTCCACTCTCACTTACCGCACGGATAATATCAAAGATTTCATTTACAAAGATCGGTGAAAGTCCCATGGACGGTTCATCCATCAGGATGATCTTCGGCTTTGACATCAATGCACGCCCCATTGCAAGCATCTGCTGTTCTCCACCACTCAGAGTTCCTGCCATCTGGTTTTTCCGTTCTTCCAGACGCGGGAATCTTTTGTATACATTTGCAAGACTTTCTTCAATCTCTTTCTTATCTTTCCTTGTATATGCTCCCATTTTCAGGTTCTCATATACACTTAACTCCGCGAAAACACGTCTTCCTTCAGGGACATGTGCCATTCCCATGGATACGATCTTATGAGCAGGTACTTTCGTGATGTCTTTTCCTTCAAATAAAACCGATCCTGACTTTGGTGCAAGCAGTCCTGTGATCGTATGCAGAGTTGTCGTCTTTCCTGCACCATTTGCTCCGATCAGAGCAATAACTTCCCCCTGATTTACGTCGAAGGAGATGCCTTTGATCGCATGGATCATTCCATAATATACCTGTAAGTCTCTGACTTCAAGCATTGCCATAGCTTTTTCCTCCTTACTCTCCAAGATATGCCGTAATGACTTTCGGGTCATTGAGTACATCACTCGTCTTTCCCTGTGCAAGAACTTCACCGAAATTAAGAACTGTCAGTTCCTCGCAGATTCCGCTTACAAGTTTCATATCATGCTCGATCAGCAAAATCGTCATATGAAATTCATCTCTGACGAAACGGATCATATCCATCAGTTCTCCGGTCTCATTCGGGTTCATACCTGCTGCCGGCTCATCCAGAAGCAACAGCTTCGGGTCTGTAGCGAGGGCTCTTGCGATCTCAAGCTTTCTCTGCTGTCCATACGGAAGATTGGCAGCTGATGATCTGCATATTTTTCAAGATCAAATACTTTCAACAGTTCCATAGCTCTGTCGTCCATCTCTTTTCCACCTTCCTGTAACTCGGAAGACGTAAGATTCCACTCAGAGTCGAATACGGATGATGATTATGCAGTCCTGCTTTTACATTGTCCAGGACACTCAGTTGCTTGAAAAGACGGATATTCTGAAACGTTCTCGCAATCCCTGCTTTACTGATCTCAATATTCCGTTCACCGGTAATATCTTTTCCGTCAAGTATCACCTTTCCTGCATCCGGCTTATAAACTCCGGTCAGAAGGTTAAATACGGTCGTCTTTCCTGCACCATTTGGTCCGATCAGACCATAAAGCTGTTCTTTCTGAATCGTAAGATCAAATTCATTTACAGCACGGAGACCACCGAAAGAGATTCCCAGATTTTTTACATCCAACAATATACTCATTCTTATTCAACCTCCTTTGCTTTTTTCCCGAAACTAAAATGCTTCTTTCTCCAGTCATTGAGTTTTTCTCTCCACTCAATCGCTTTTGGAGACCAGTTAAAGAGCATCATGACGATCAGCACGATCGCATAGATCAGCATACGGTAGTCCTTCATTCCACGGAGAAGCTCCGGCAGAAGCGTCAGGATCACTGCCGCAATGATTGAGCCGCGGATATTTCCGATTCCGCCAAGTACTACAAATACCAGGATTGTAATGGACATATTGTATCCAAAGTTGTTCGTATTCGCTGTCAGCTAGATATATTATGTGCATACAGGACACCTGCTGCCCCTGCCATTGCCGCAGAGATGGTAAATGCCATCAGCTTATATTTCGTAATGTTGATTCCGATTGATTCTGCCGCAATACGGTTATCACGAATCGCCATGATCGCACGTCCATCTCTTGAATTGATCAGGTTCTGCACGATAAACAATGTCAGCAGGATCAGGATAAAGCCGATCACAAATGTAGAGTTCTTCGGTGTTCCCGTAATTCCCTGTGGTCCGTTCAGGATCACCGTTCCATCAGCATCCATATTCAATGCCATAACATCCTTTGTCGTCACATGGAACCCCTTGGAATCTTTTCCGATATAAAGTACATTCACCATATTTTTGATAATCTCACCAAATGCCAGCGTTACAATGGCAAGGTAGTCACCTTTCAGTCTCAGTACCGGGATTCCGATCAGCATACCGAAAATCGCTGCTGTCACGATTCCGATCAGAAGTGCCAGGAAAAACCGCAGACCATCTGAAGCGATCACATCTCTTGTACATTTTGAAAAGAAGGCACTTGTAAATGCACCAACGCACATAAAACCTGCATGACCAAGACTCAGCTCTCCCAGGATACCAACAACCAGGTTCAGTGAAACTGCAAGAATAATATAGGTGCATAACGGTACCATCAGCCCCTGAAGAAGGCTCGAAATACTTCCTGCACTGATCAATATCTGCATGATCACAAATGCGAGGATCACCATAGCGTACGTGATCAGGTTATTTTTTGTCGTCTTATTCATCTTTTTTAACATCCCATCCACCTACACTTTCTCCTGAATCTGCTTACCTAAAAGTCCGGTAGGTTTCACCAGCAGCACAACGATCAGTACTGCAAACACGATTGCATCTGCCATCTGGGAAGAAATATATGCCTTACTGAAAATTTCGATCAGTCCCAGCAGGATTCCTCCGATAAACGCTCCCGGGATCGATCCGATTCCACCAAATACTGCTGCAACAAACGCTTTGATTCCCGGCATTGCTCCTGTATACGGTGTGAGACTCGGATACGTGGAACAAAGAAGAACCCCGGCAACTGCCGCCAGTCCTGAACCGATTGCAAATGTAAGGGCGATCGTTCCGTTTACATTGATTCCCATTAACTGTGCCGCACCTCTGTCCTCTGATACAGCACGCATCGCCTGTCCCGGCTTTGTCTTCTGCACAAATGCCATCAGCACAACCATAATCACCACGCACACGACGATCGTGACGATCGTCTCTCCTGAAATCTTCAGTTCTCCTCCTGCAACAGAAATGCCTTTCCATTTGATCACTGAAGGAAATGTCTTCGCATTCGCTCCAAAGATCAGAAGTGCCACATTCTGTAACAGATAGCTGACACCGATCGCTGTGATCAGTACTGCCAGGGAAGAGGATGCGTTCCTCAATGGTTTATAAGCAATCCGCTCCATCACAACTCCCAGGACTGTACACGCAACAATCGAGATCACTACTGCAGCCGGAACCGGCATCCCTGCCTGATTCATGCTGACGAGAGCAACATATGCACCGATCATGATCACATCACCATGAGCAAAATTCAGCATCTTGGCAATTCCATATACCATCGTATAACCAAGAGCAATGAGTGCATAAACGCTGCCCAGACTAAGTCCGTTTACCAAATACGATATAAAACTCATATTCCTTTTCCTCTCATCCTATTTTATTGTAGTTTGCTTTTTTCATTATATCACATCACAAAATCAGCCGCAAGAAAAATAGAATGCACTCTGTCTTTGCTTTCATTTTTCCTGCGGCCTTCTTTGGCTTTTGACCCCGACATCTATTTATCTTCCTGTATAAAGATGAAATAATTCCGGATCTGTCACTTTTTCAATCTGGTCATACACCGGAGTACTCGCCTCTTTCATCTGCTCTCTTGTCTCTTCATCAGGCGTTATAATCTTGGTTCCGCTCTCCTCGATCTCACGGATCTTCTCACTGATTCTCTCATCTGACTTCTCTCTTGCATATTCCTTGGCAATCTCTTCTGCCTCACGCAGGATCTTCTGATCCTCTTCTGAAAGCTTTTTATAAAAATCTTCACTCACGATCAATGAAATCAGATGCGGTACATGATTCGTTTCAATAATGTAATCCTGCTGCTCATACAACCGGTTTGAAACGATCACTTCGTATGGATTTTCCTGTGCATCAATCGTATGCTGCTGCAATCCGATATACACCTCACTGAAGCTCATGGGAGTCGGATTTGCTTTCAGCTTTTTCCAGAAGCTCAACTGGTACGGATCTTCCATTGTACGGATCTTCTGTCCTTTAAAATCTGAAAAACTGCTGACCTCCTTATTGCTGGACATGACGCGGAATCCCTGATCTGCATATCCCAGCAGTTCATATCCCGCATCCCGGTATGACTCCTGCATCCGGCTTAGAAACTCCGGCTGATCTACCTTATCCCTCAGCTCTTCAATATCATCAAACACACACGGTGCATCAAAGATTGCTGTATCATCAATAAAATTAACCTGTGGTGCTGTATTCTGTACTACAAATGGGATATCTCCGTCATAGCAGCTCTCCAGCAGTTCTCTGTCCCCGCCAAGTACACTGTTCGGATATACTGTGATCTTGATCCTTCCGTCACTGAGTCTGTCCGCTTCTTCTGCGAATTTTCCGCATAGATCTGCGTCACTGTATCCTCAGGGCTGGCTGTTCCGAGTGGATATGCATACCGCTGTTCTGTACTTCTTTTCCGGCACACCCCGTAAGCAGCCCCAGAAAGACGACGCTCACTATCACGCCTTTCAGTCTTCTATATTTCATATCTGTATCTGTCTCCTTCCATGTCATTTCCTGCAACAGCATCCCTGCATATTCTTACACATTCCTACAATAACGCAAGACTTACTGCAGGCACAAAGGTAACGATCAGCAATGCAACAAAGAAATAAAGGATCATCGGCATCGCTTTCTTTGCAATCTCCATCACCGGTACCTCTGTCAGTGAGCTTGCCACAAATAAATTCACTCCGATCGGTGGTGTCACAAATCCGATCGCCAGATTGACTACCATGATAATACCAAAATGGATCGGATCAACGCCTACTGCCTCGACGATCGGAAGCAGGATTGGTGTCAGGATCAGGATCGCCGGGGTTGTATCCATAACCATTCCAACGATCAGTAAAAATACGTTAAGTACAAGAAGTAAGACGATCTTATTCGTAAAATGTGCAAGAATCCATGCACTGATTTCCTGTGGCACCTGCATCAGTGTCAGTACCCTTGAAAATGCGATCGATGCTGCAAGAATAAAAAGAATCGGTGCATAAGTCCTGATCGCCTCCACCATAATCGCCCAGATATCTCTGATCTTAATACTTTTATAGACAAATAAACTGATGATCAGTGCGTAAAAGACCGAAATGACTGCTGCCTCTGTTGGAGATGCCACACCAG
>ENA-OQDF01000839-OQDF01000839.1-human-gut-metagenome-genome-assembly--contig:-NODE-839-length-12826-cov-9.434759_pt1 | contig 12826 bp, 12 predicted proteins | sample MGYA00242769_ERZ504597 | MGnify/ENA primary metagenome ERZ504597 (study PRJEB26092, sample SAMD00036305) | human gut metagenome | host: Homo sapiens | study: EMG produced TPA metagenomics assembly of...
CGACGGTGTTACGGCAACGTATATTCTGCTGACCGGATTAAAGATCTCGGTGCCGATGCGGATGTGCGTATCCCGGACCGGATTGCAGACGGATACGGCTTAATGAGCATCTTGTGCAGTTTGCCGCGGATGAGGGGCGGGACACGATCGTCACCTGTGACAACGGCATCGCGGCGGGCAGTCAGATCCGTCTGGCAAAAGAACTTGGCATGACGGTTGTTGTGACGGACCACCACGAGGTTCCGTTTGAGGAGGATGAAAACGGAGAACGCCGCTACATCCTGCCGCCAGCGGACGCGGTTGTCAATCCGAAACAGAAAGACTGTTCCTATCCGTTTCCGGGCCTCTGCGGTGCGGCCGTCGCATGGAAACTGATCCAGACGATGGAGGCAAAAGCAGGTATTCCAAAGGAGCACAGCTTCCGCTTTCTGGAATTTGTCGCCATTGCGAGATCGGTGATGTGATGGATCTGCAGGGAGAAAACCGGATTTTTGTAAAAGCCGGCCTTCGGGCGCTCCATAAAACGCAGAACCTCGGCCTGCAGGAGCTGATCCGTGTGCAGGGCATCGAGGCGGAAAACGTGACACCGTATCACATCGGCTTCGTTCTCGGCCCGTGCATCAACGCATCGGGACGGCTTGACACGGCGGAGCATTCGTTAAAACTGCTCTGCGCAAAGACACGTGAGGAGGCCGCAAAGCTTGCCGGGGACTTGAAAGACCTGAATGAAAGCCGCAAAGAGCTGACGCGCCAGGGTGAGGCGAAAGCAATCGAGCTCGTGGAAACCTCCCCGCTGCAGAACGACAAAGTCCTCGTCGTCTATCTGCCGGACTGCCACGAGAGCCTTGCCGGAATCATCGCAGGTCGCCTGCGGGAGCACTTCCACAAACCATCCTTCGTACTCACCAGAAGTGAGGAGGGCGTCAAGGGCTCCGGCCGCTCGATCGAAGCGTATTCGATGTATGAGGAGCTCTGCAAATGCAAAGAACTGATGACGAAATTCGGCGGCCACCCGATGGCTGCGGGCCTTTCCCTCGCAGGAGAGGAGATGATCGAACCGTTCCGCCGGGCACTGAACGATAATTCCACGCTGACGGAAGAGGATTTCGTCGAAAAAGTTGTGATCGATGTGCCGATGCCGATCACCTACATCACCAAAAATCTGATCCGCCAGTTAAGTCTCTTGGAGCCGTTCGGAAAAGGCAACACGAAACCGCTGTTCGCACAGAAAGGACTGACTGTATTAAATTACCGCATTTTTGGAAAGAATAGAAACGTGGTGAAAGTACAGCTTGCCGATGCGGGCGGATACCAGATGGATGGTGTCTATTTCGGCGAGGGAGAAGCGTTCGCCGCATACGTGGATGCACATCCGACCCTCTCGGTAGCGTACTATCCGTCGATCGATACGTGGAACGGACGCGACAAATTACAGATCAATATCCAGAGTTATTTTTAAAGATGCAGAAAAGCCGCAAATACCTGATTTTTCTGCCCTGTTTTCTATCGGAAACAAAATTGACGCAGAAGAATATTGATGCTATACTGTAAGGTGAATTGTCAAACCTTGACGAAACGGAGGAATATTTTATGAAAAAAGTAGAGGATTACGTAAGAAGTATTCCGGATTTCCCGGAACCGGGTATTATTTTCAGAGATGTAACGAGTATCCTGCAGGACGCAGACGGACTGCAGCTTGCCATAGATGAGATGCAGCATTTTGTAGAAGAAGTAGACTGTGATGTAATCTGCGGAACCGAGTCCCGCGGCTTCATTCTCGGTATGCCGATTGCTTACAATCTGCACAAACCGTTCGTGCCGATCCGTAAAAAAGGAAAACTTCCTCTGGAGACCATCGAGGAGAGCTATGACCTGGAGTACGGCAGCGCAACGATCGAGATGCACAAAGACTCCATCAAACCGGGCCAGAAGGTAGTCATCATCGACGATCTGATTGCAACCGGCGGTACCGTGGAGGCTTGTGCAAAAATGATCGAGCGCCTCGGCGGCGAAGTAACCAGAATCGTGTTCCTGATGGAGCTTGCCGGCTTAAAAGGACGCGAAAAACTGGCAAAATATGATGTAAAATCTGTCATCCGTTACGATGGCAAATAACGTATCCAACGAAACGCAGGGGTTAATCATGAGAGCGGAGGATACATATGGAAGAAGAGAAAAGAATCAGTGAAGAAGAATTAAAGAAGGATGTGGCGGCGGCAGAAGCCAGAATCCGCAAGACGGACGATTTTACAAGTCCGGAGGAATTATACGGGGAATTGATCGCTTCTGTGAAAAAATATCATCCATCGGACGATATTTCCCTGATCGAAAAAGCATACCGCGTGGCAGCGGATGCACATAAGGACCAGAAAAGAAAGAGCGGGGAACCGTACATCATCCATCCGCTCTGTGTGGCAATTATCCTGGCAGATCTGGAGCTCGACAAGGAGTCGATCGCGGCAGGCCTTCTGCACGACGTTGTCGAAGATACCGTCATGACCGAAGAAGAGCTGACCGAGGAGTTCGACCCGGAGGTGTCCCTGATTGTAAGCGGTGTCACGAAGCTGGCACAGCTGAAATATTCTGCGGATAAGGTCGAGGAGCAGGCAGAAAACCTGAGAAAGATGTTCCTTGCGATGGCAAAGGATATCCGCGTTATTCTGGTAAAACTGGCGGACCGTCTGCACAACATGCGGACTGCACAGTACTGGTCGCCGGAGACGCAGAAGAAAAAAGCGCGTGAAACGATGGATATTTATGCCCCGATTGCACAGCGCCTCGGTATTTCCAAGATCAAGGTCGAACTCGATGACCTTTCTCTGAAATATCTGGAGCCGGATGCGTACTATGAACTGGTGCAGAAGGTCAGCATGAAGCGGGAGCAGCGGCAGGAGTTTGTCGATGCGATCGTAAAAGAGGTGACCCGTCATATTCACCAGGCCGGCATTGAGGCAGATGTCAACGGACGAATCAAGCACTTTTTCAGCATCTACAAAAAGATGGTCAACCAGCATAAGACGCTGGATCAGATCTATGACCTCTTTGCGGTCCGCATCATCGTGGAATCCGTCAAAGACTGCTATGCAGCGCTCGGTGTCATCCATGAAATGTACACGCCGATCCCGGGCCGTTTCAAAGATTACATTGCGATGCCGAAGCCAAACCGTTACCAGTCCCTGCATACAACCCTGATCGGACCGAACGGACAGCCGTTTGAGATTCAGATCCGTACTTATGAGATGCACCGGATTGCAGAATACGGTATCGCTGCACACTGGAAATACAAAGAGGCCTCCGACGGCAAGAAACCGGGACCGGAGCAGGAAGAGGAAAAACTGACCTGGCTGCGCCAGATTCTGGAGTGGCAGCAGGACATGGCGGACAACCATGAGTTCATGAACCTCTTAAAGAGCGATCTCGACCTGTTTGCCGACAATGTTTACTGTTTCAGCCCGGCGGGCGATGTCAAAACGCTTCCAGTCGGCTCCTGTGCCATCGACTTTGCTTACTCCGTCCACAGTGCGGTCGGCAACAAGATGGTCGGAGCGAGGGTCAACGGAAAACTCGTGCCGATCGAGACGGAACTTCACAACGGAGACCGCGTCGAGATCATCACCTCGCAGAACTCCAAGGGACCGAGCCGCGACTGGCTGAAAATTGCGAAGAGTTCCCAGGCAAAGAGCCGCATCAACCAGTGGTTCCGCCAGCAGAACAAGACGGACAACATCGTCAAAGGCAAGGAAATGCTCAACAACTATGCAAAGCTGAAGGGCAAAAACCTTGGAATCTATACAAAACCGATGTACGAAGAGGCTGTCATGAGAAGTACGGCTTCCGCGACTGGGATTCCGTTCTTGCGGCCATCGGCCACGGCGGCTTAAAAGAGGGCCAGGTCCTCAACAAGCTGATTGAGACGTACGAAAAGCAGCATAAAAAAGAGATCACCGACGAGCAGGTGCTCGAGGCGGCATCCGGAGAGAAAGTTCTGCCGGTTGGAAAGAGCAAGGGCGGCATCGTCGTGCGCGGTATCCACGATGTGGCAGTTCGCTTCTCCAAATGCTGCAATCCGATCCCGGGCGATGAGATCGTGGGCTTTGTCACAAGAGGACGCGGCGTGACCATTCACCGCACCGACTGTGTCAATGTCCTGAATCTGCCGGAATCTGAGCGGGCGCGCCTCATTGATGCTGAATGGCAGGCAGAGGACAACGGCGGCTCTCTCTATACCGTGGAGATCAGCGTTTACGCAAACAACCGTACCGGTCTTCTGGTGGATATCTCCAAGATCTTTACCGAGCGGAAGATCGACCTTGCGGCGATGAACGTGAGAACGAGCAAGCAGGGAACGGCTTCCATCGATGTGACGTTCGACGTGCACAACAACGAAGAGCTGAACAGCATCATCGAGAAGGTGCGCCAGGTGGAGAGCGTGATCGATATTCAGAGATCGAGAGGATAAAAAGGAGAAAAGCGTATGATAAAGGTAAATTACCGGGCACTTGGAATGCTCTCGACAAACTGCTACGTTGTGGAAAATCCGGACAGCCAGAAGGTGCTGATCGTGGACCCGGGCGATTCGCCGCTGGAGATTGAACGCCAGATCGACGAGATCGACGGCGACCCGGAGGCCATTCTGCTGACCCATGGCCATTTCGACCATATGCTGGCAGCGGATGCACTGCGGAAAAAGTACCATATCCCGGTCTATGTCCATGAAAAAGAGCAGCACCTGCTGGGGGATCCAAAGGAAAATCTTTCCGGGCTCTGGAGCAAACCGTACACGATGCAGGCGGACAAAACCGTAAAAGAGGGCGATGTGCTGCATCTCGCAGACTTTGAAATCCACGTTCTTGCGACACCGGGGCACACGGCAGGCGGTGTCTGCTACTATATTCCGGCAGAGAAAGCACTTTTTTCCGGTGATACGCTGTTCTGCGAGCCTACGGAAGATACGACTTCCCGACATCCTCCGGCAGAGAGCTGATCGCGTCGGCCAAGCGCCTGTTAAAAGAGCTTCCCGGGGATGTGACCGTGTATCCGGGCCACAACGATGAAACTACGATTGAACATGAAAAGAGGTACAATCCCCTTGCTTAATATCAGCCTTTGTTTTAACAGAAAAGATTTTGAATACGATGTGTATTCCCTGATCAAGGCATTCTATCCGGCTGTGAGATTACCTCATGGTACGAAGAGGATGGGGCGCCGGACGGGGAATTTGCATATTATGATAAGATCCTGTACGCGGCAGACCAGATCTGCTTTTCCATAGAAAATGAGAAGCACGAAGAGCTTTCTGCCGCGTGTGAGGCGGTGGAATATGAAAAAGACCGCCACGAAACGAAAAATGTCCTGAAACGGATGGTCTATCGCACGCTCTCGAAAGTGAGCGGAAAAGAACTTCCGTGGGGCGACCTTACCGGCATCCGTCCGACGAAAATTCCGATGAAGATGCTGGAAGAGGGCAAAACAAATGTAGAGATTGCGAAATACATGCGCGAGACCTACTACACCAGCCGGAAAAGACGGCACTTGCAATCACGATTGCCAACCGGGAAAAGGACATTTTAAAGACGATCGACTACGAACACGGTTACAGCCTGTACATCGGCATCCCGTTCTGTCCGAGCATCTGCCTGTACTGTTCCTTCGGCTCCCATGTGTTAAGCCGCTGGGAGCATATGGTAGATCCGTATCTCGATGCACTGATCAAAGAACTGATCTTTATCAGTGAGAACATGAAGGATTACACCCTTGATACGATCTACATCGGAGGCGGTACGCCGACCACGCTGAATGCGGCACAGATGGAGCGCCTGCTTGCGAAAGTGACAGAGCTCTTCCCGATGGAGCAGGTGCAGGAGTTCACCGTGGAGGCAGGACGGCCGGATACGATCAATGAGGAGGTCTTAAAGGCCATCCGCAAATTCCCGGTCACCCGTATTTCGATCAATCCACAGACCATGAACCAGGAAACGCTGGATCTGATCGGACGCCACCATACCGTGGAGGAGATCGAGGAGAAGTTCCGTATGGCGCGTTCCCTTGGATTTGACAACATCAACATGGATCTGATCGTCGGTCTGCCGGGCGAGGACAAGGAAAAAGTGGCGCATACGTTGGAAAAAGTGGAAGCGCTGAATCCGGATTCCCTGACCGTCCATTCCCTTGCGTTAAAGCGTGCAACGAGACTCAACCTGTTCAAAGACAAATATCAGGAAATCTCGTTTGAAAACTCTGCCGAGATCATGAAAATGACGATGGACAGCGCACACCGCATGGAGATGGGACCGTATTACATGTACCGCCAGAAAAATATGGCGGGTAACTTTGAGAATGTCGGCTACTCCCGCGAAGGAAAAGCAGGTATCTACAACATCCTCATTATGGAGGAAAAACAGTCCATTCTGGCCGCGGGAGCCGGAGCGTCCACGAAATTCGTGTTTGAACACGGAGAGCGCATTGAGCGGGTGGAGAACGTGAAGGATCTGAAAAACTACGTGGAGCGTATCGATGAAATGATCGAGAGAAAACGTATCGGAATGGAGAAGTATCTGCCAAAATGAAAGAAAATTCCAGTCAGCAGCTTCACATGCTGCGCTATACCCTGACCGAGCAGCTCATCCATGGCATGGAAGTGAGCAATTTAGCTTACGATCTTGCGCGGGAACTTGGGTATGAGAAAGAAATCTGCTATGAGCTTGCAAAAGCGGGCGTTCTCCACGATATCGGAAAGATTGTACTGGAGAATTACGTAGAAGAACAGGATACACTCGTCGTCGAGGAGATGCGCTTTGTGCGGACCCATTCCACACTGGGCTATGAACTCCTGCAGGGACGCGGCTACTCCGATTTTGTGCTGGAGAGTATTCTGTATCACCATGAAAATTATGACGGAACCGGGTATCCGCCAATCTGGCGGGAGAAAAGATTCCGTTTGGGGCGCGTATCTTACGCATCTGTGATGTGTACTGCGCGCTGACCTCCGACCGCCCGTACCGGAGTGCGTTTACGCGGAAACAGGCGATGGAGCTTATGACAGAAGAAGTCAAAAATTTCGATCTGAAAATGTTCCTGGCATTTCAGAGAGTGATCCACAGCGGCAGCCGGAAAGCGATCGAGCTTTCTGATGTCGATGAATTGATCCGGGAAATCATAAAGGAGAAAACAGAAAATGGCATTAAAAAAGAAACCGGTTACCGGAATGAAAGATATTTTACCGAAAGAAATGGCAATCCGTGACTATGTGATCCGTCTGATCAAGGAAACTTACGGAACCTTCGGCTTTACCTCCATGGAGACCCCATGCGTGGAGCACATCGAAAACCTGAACAGCAAACAGGGCGGCGAGAATGAGAAACTGATTTTCAAGATCTTAAAAAGAGGAGAGAAGCTGAAACTCGAGACCGCTGAGAAAGAAAACGATCTCGTAGACAGCGGCCTGCGTTATGACTTGACCGTTCCGCTCTGCCGTTACTATTCCAACAACGCAAACGAGCTTCCGTCCCCGTTCAAAGCACTTCAGATGGGAAATGTATGGCGTGCAGACCGTCCGCAGAGAGGAAGATACCGCCAGTTCATGCAGTGCGATATCGATATCCTCGGCGAGCCGACCAACCTCGCAGAGATTGAGCTGATCCTTGCTACCACCACACTGCTTGGAAAACTGGACTTCAAGAACTTTACGATCCGTATCAATGACCGCCGCATCTTAAAAGCAATGGCAGCCTACAGCGGATTCCCGGAGGAGTCCTATGACACCGTATTTATTATCCTCGATAAGATGGATAAAATCGGTTTTGAGGCGTTGCCAAAGAGCTCGAGGAAGCCGGCTTTGCAAAAGAGTCCGTAGAGAAATACCTGAAAATGTTCGAGGAGATCACCCCGGATACCGCAGGCGTAGAGTACTGCCGTGAGAAACTCGAGGGATTCCTTGACAAAGAGTACGCAGACGGCCTGAAGACCATCATCGACAGTGTCAATGCCGTGAAGACCGCAGAATTCAAGATCGCTTTCGATCCGACTCTGGTGCGCGGAATGTCCTACTATACCGGACCGATCTTCGAGATCGCTATGGATGAGTACGGCGGATCTGTCGGAGGCGGCGGACGCTACGATGAAATGATCGGAAAATTCACCGGAAACCAGACCTGCGCATGCGGATTCTCCATCGGATTTGAGCGTATCGTTATGCTTCTGCTTGAGAGAGATTACCAGATCCCGGGCGCGCAGAAGAAAAAAGCGTACCTGATCGAGAAAAACATGCCGGCAGAGGGAATGCAGAAGATCATTCAGCAGGCGACAAAAGAGAGAAGTGAAGGCACGGCCATCAACATCGCCGTGATGAAAAAGAACAAGAAATTCCAGAAAGAGCAGCTTGCCAGCGAGGGCTACACTGAGATCGAAGAATTTTTTGTTGACAAAATGTAAGGAATATCCAATAATAGTAATCGCATGAAAAAACGATGTGCTGCGGATGCAGATTCTTTGTGTCCGCAGTTCCAAATAGGAGGAACAAGAAAATGGCTGAATCCATGAAAGGCCTGAAGAGAACCTGCCGCTGTGCGGAAGTCACAAAAGCAGATATCGGAAAAAAGTAACCCTGATGGGCTGGGTACAGAAGAGCCGTAATAAAGGCGGAATTATTTTCGTCGATCTGCGTGACAGAAGCGGTATTATGCAGATTATCTTTGAGAACGGCCCGATCAGTGAGGAAGGTTTTGAGAAAGCAGCAAAACTGCGCAGCGAGTTCGTCATTGCCGTAGAAGGTGAAGTTATGGCCCGCTCCGGTGCTATCAATGAAAATCTGGCAACAGGAGAGCTCGAAGTAAAGGCTGAGTCCTTACGCATTCTTTCCGAGGCAGAAACCCCGCCGTTCCCGATCGAGGAGGATTCCAAGACGAGAGAAGAGCTCCGTCTGAAATACCGTTACCTGGATCTGCGCCGCCCGGACATCCAGAGAAACCTGATTATGAGAAGCAAGGTGGCAATGCTCACCCGTGAGTTCATGTCAAAAGAAGGTTTCCTTGAGATCGAAACCCCGATGCTGACGAAATCCACACCGGAAGGCGCCAGAGACTATCTGGTACCGAGCCGTGTTCATCCGGGCAGCTTCTATGCACTGCCGCAGTCTCCGCAGCTGTTCAAACAGCTTCTGATGTGCTCCGGCTATGACCGCTATATCCAGATTGTAAAATGTTTCCGTGACGAGGACCTGCGTGCTGACCGTCAGCCGGAGTTCACCCAGATCGATATGGAGCTTGCTTTCGTTGATGTAGATGATGTTATCGATGTCAATGAGAGACTGCTGGCACACCTGTTCAAAGAGGTGCTCGGCGTTGAGGTACAGCTCCCGATCCAGAGAATGACCTGGAAAGAGGCTATGAACCGTTTCGGTTCCGACAAACCGGACCTGCGTTTCGGTATGGAGCTGGTTGATGTTTCCGAGACCGTAAAAGATACCGAGTTCGTTGTATTTAAGGGCGCACTTGAAAACGGCGGTTCTGTCCGCGGTATTAACGCAAAGGGACAGGGCGCAATGCCGAGAAAGAAAATCGACAAGCTCGTTGAGTTTGCGAAAGGTTACGGTGCAAAAGGTCTTGCATACATTGCAATCCATGAGGATGGAAGCTGGAAATCTTCCTTCTCCAAATTTATGACAGAGGAGCAGATGGAAGCCCTCATCAAAGCCATGGACGGACAGGCTGGAGACCTTCTTCTCTTCGCAGCAGACCGCAACAAGATTGTTTGGAACGTTCTTGGCGCACTTCGTCTGGAACTGGCAGAGCAGATGGGACTTCTCGACAAGAACGAATACCGTTTCGTATGGATTACCGAGTTCCCGCTTCTGGAGTGGTCCGATGAGGAGAACCGTTTCACCGCAATGCATCACCCGTTCACCATGCCGATGGACGAGGATCTGCCGCTTCTGGATACCGATCCGGGCGCAGTTCGTGCAAAAGCTTACGATATCGTCCTGAACGGCACTGAGATCGGAGGAGGAAGCGTTCGTATTCACCAGAACGATGTGCAGGAGAAGATGTTTGAGATGCTTGGTTTCACAAAGGAACAGGCACATGAGCGATTTGGTTTCCTTCTGGATGCTTTCAAATACGGAGTTCCGCCTCACGCCGGACTGGCTTACGGACTGGACCGTCTCGTTATGCTGATGGCAAAAGAGGACAGCATCCGCGACGTCATCGCATTCCCGAAGGTAAAAGATGCTTCCTGTCTGATGACCGAGGCTCCGTCACCGGTTGACGCAGCACAGCTGGAAGAGCTTGGTCTTGAGGTTGAGCCGCAGGCTGAGGAAGAGACAACAGAAGAGTAAAGAAAATTTTGTAATTTACAGGACAGACAATTTTGCAGAAGTGCAGCGTTGTCTGTCCTTTTTAGGTTTCACTCGATCGGTGTAAAGAAAAACTTAAGAAATTCTTCCACGTCTTCCCCGTTGTTTTGCTGGAAAAAAGTGCTACAATATGGTTTGTAAGAAAGATACGGAAACATCCACAGCAAGTGGAACACATAGAGAAAAAGACAAGGAGGGATCACGATGTTAGTTACATTAGTCATGCTGGCAACCTGTTTTGGTCTGCTCTGCGGAATTGGAATTTTATTTGGGATCGTCGGACTGCTGCTGAAATTTGGAGGAAAAGTCCTTGGCGCATGCGCCACTATTCTTCTCCCGATCGGCGTGATCTGGCTTGGATTTAAAATCGTGTTCGCCGTCGTTCCGCTTCTGTTCAAACTGGTCTGTGCAGCGCTGATCTGTTATCTCGTATACCGCATTCTGCGGGAGATGAAACCTGTAGCATAAAAAATAAAATCTAACAGATTCGAAAGAAAACCTGCTTTCCGTCATAAACACGGAGGCAGGTTTTTAATGACAAAAACAAAAATCTATTTTCAGAAAAAGCCAGTATTTGCTAAAAAAAGAGTAAGGAAAAGTAAGAAAACAAAAACAAAATGTGATACGATAGAACTAACTTGGGAAAGCAGAAAATTAATTTGTAAAATAGAAAAGTGGGAGGAAGCATATGAAGAAAAAGTAATCGCGATTGTGTGTGCAGTCGCAGTGCTGGCGGCAGCCGGAGGGGGAGTGACATGGCATTTCCTTGGAAACGGTACAAAAGAGGACGATAACGTCGTCTATGTCAATACTGTAAAAGCCCTGACCAATCTGGGAACTGGAAATGGAATGGAAAACCGCTATGCCGGTGTTGTGGAGTCGGAAAATACCTGGAAAGTAGAGAAAAACAGCGAGAAAAAGGTAAAGGAAGTTTATGTGGAAGTCGGTCAGGAGGTTCAGGTCGGAACACCGCTGTTCTCCTACGATACCGAGAAATTCCAGAGTGACCTCGAGCAGGCGCAGCTGGATCTGGAACGCATAAACAATGAACTTTCAAGTATGAATACCAATATCAACCAGCTTTACAAAGACAAAAAGCAGGCATCAAAAGACCAGCAGGCAAGCATCACACTGGAAATTCAGGAAGCGGAGCTGGATTTAAAGAAAAAAGAATATGAAGGAAAATCAAAACAGGCGGAGATTGATAAATTAAACGATAACATCACCAATGCGACCGTGATCAGCGAAATCGCCGGTGTTGTAAAATCAATCAACAACGATGACAGCAGCGCCGGCGCTTACTCCGGTGACAACTCCGACAATTCCTTCCTGACCGTTCTTGCAACGGGAGATTTCCGTGTAAAAGGCCAGATCAATGAACAGAATATGAGCGACGGTTCGATTACCGAAGGAAGCCAGGTGATCGTGCATTCTCGTGTAGATGAGAATCAGACCTGGACCGGAACCGTGACAAAGATTGATCGGGAAAATGCACGGACAGGAAGCAATAACGTTTACAGCAGTTCGGGAGACGGTATGACGCAGTCAAGCAACTATCCGTTTTATGTACAGCTCGATGGAACAAATGGCCTGATGCTCGGTCAGCACGTTTACGTAGAGCCGGATGTCGGCCAGCAGGAAGTCAAAACAGGAATCTGGCTGTCTGACTCCTTTATCAACGATGTCGACAGCAATCCTTACGTCTGGGCCGATAATGGAAAAGGCAAACTGGAAAAACGAAGCGTAACGCTTGGAACGTACGATGAAAACATGATGGAATATCAGATCACCGACGGCCTTGCAGAAGATGATGCAATCACCTTCCCGGAGGACGGTCTGGAAGAAGGATGAAGACCGTAGTCAGCACCGACGGATCACTGGGACAGAGCAATCCGGCCGGCGGCGAGGATGACGGTATGCTTGACAACGACGATGGAATGGTCGACGACGGTATGAAGCAGGATGAAAACGGCATGGTTGACAATACCATGGACGGCGCAGAGTACAGCGGTGAGGAAGATACAACGAACGTGATCGGCGGCGCCGACAATGGTGATGCAGAACCGGCAGACACACAGGAAGCCGGATCAGCAGATGACGGGGAGGTGCAGCCGTGATTCTGGAATTAGAGAATATCTGTAAAGAATATATGCAGGGCAAAATCCCGGTTCCGGTTCTGAAAAACATCAACTTCTCCATGGAAGAAGGCGAGTACGTTGCGATCATGGGTCCTTCCGGTTCCGGAAAAACAACACTGATGAATATTGTCGGCTGCCTCGACCAGGCGACGAGCGGACAGTTGATCCTCGACGGACAGGACATCAGCAAATGCAGTGACAATCAGATGTCGGACATCCGCCTGCAGAAAATCGGCTTTGTCTTCCAGAACTTCCAACTCCTTGCAAGACAGAGCGCAATGGAAATGTATGCCTGCCGTTGACGTACGCGGGCGTGCCGAAAAAAGAGAGAAGAGAGCGG
>ENA-OQDF01000840-OQDF01000840.1-human-gut-metagenome-genome-assembly--contig:-NODE-840-length-12824-cov-1.515712_pt1 | contig 12824 bp, 20 predicted proteins | sample MGYA00242769_ERZ504597 | MGnify/ENA primary metagenome ERZ504597 (study PRJEB26092, sample SAMD00036305) | human gut metagenome | host: Homo sapiens | study: EMG produced TPA metagenomics assembly of...
TATAATCAATCTGATCCAGCTCATCCACTGTAAAACTGCTATTTCCCGTCAGTGCCATGTTATGAATCGTACTCGATCCCATACATTCCTGACAAGGTCATAACAATGATCACAAATGTGACCAGTATCGTATTAGTCCATTTTTTCGATCTTGTATCCAATTCCCCACACCACCTTTAAATATCTTGGATTTTTTGCATCTATTTCTATTTTCTCGCGGATACGGCGGATATGGACCATGACTGTATTTTCTGTTGCGTAGGCTTCTTCGTTCCATACACGTTCATAGATTTCATCTGCTGAAAATACCCTGCCAAGATTCTTCATGAGAAGGCTTACGATCTTATATTCGGTTGCTGTCAGTTTCACAGCTTCCCCGTCAACTAACATTCTTTTTCCTTTCATATCAAGGATCAGTCCGCCGTTTATAATTTGTTCCTTATTGCTTTTTGGGGCATTCATCCCACCAAACTGCATGTATCTTCGCAGTTGTGATTTGACTCTTGCCACCAGTTCATCTGGGCGGAATGGTTTGCTGACATAATCATCGGCTCCATGGATAATCCGAGAATCTTATCGCTTTCTTCTGTCTTTGCTGACAAAATGATAATTGGAATGTTCTTGCTTTCACGGATCTTCATGGTAGCTGAAAGTCCGTCCATCTTTGGCATCATGACGTCTATGATCAAAAGCTGGACATCTTGTTCCATCAGCACATCCATTGCTTCCAGTCCGTTATATGCAGTGATAATTTCATAGTCTTCCATTTCCAGACGTTTCTTGATCGCCCCTACGATCTCCTTGTCGTCATCGACGACAGAATCTTTGGCTGGTTCATAGTTTTTCCTCCTCGTATCTTTGATGGTTTTATCTTAACAATTAATTCTTTAATTTCCCTTAATGTAATTCTTACAAAATTCTTAACTTTCTTTATTATATTGAATTGTACCTGCAAAGTAAATGTTATACCAATATCTGCCATTCTAAAGGTTAAATTGTACCATAGCACCTCCCGAATAATTATCAATATTACTGACTAGTGACCCGCTTTCGCTCGGCAGTATATTGATAATTATTCTCATTTGTAGTTATTGTCCACTAACCATTCATATGGTATCATATTTTCCAGCAGTTAGATTCTTCTAACTATTATACGCGCTATTATTTTATTAAAAGAAAACGGAGGAAAACTATATGCGTAAAAGATTAATTGATAAAGCTTTTGCAGTTGCCATGACTGGTGCTATGGCTTTCACAGCTACTCCTGTAACTGCTAACATCTTTAATGTGGCTCATGTTGTAAAAGCTGCTGAAGCTGATCAGGCTGAAGAATGGACATATTGTTATGTTGGACTTACTTGGGCAGAATATTGGGCACATGAGGATGTTTATAATGCTGGTGATGCTTCTAGCTCAGATGTTTTAGATTCTAAAAAAGAATCAGATAAAGGTGGATATGATGTTGTTACTCGAGCAACAGCAAAACATGGATTACATCGTGGAAGCTATCAGTGCATGGCTACCATCTTTACTACAGATGCAGATGGTAAAACTGGTCCTGAGTACAAAGTTTCTCACTGGTCTGATGATGGTAAAACAATCTATTTAACAGATGGTTCATCTGTCAGCTGGAATAAAGGAAAGATTACTGATAACGGAAATACTTATACAATGTCCCATTATGAAGTTTCTGGTATTAAGTATGTTCCTGTAGCTGTTAAAACTTCTCAATTAAATGATTTAAAAGCCAAATATCAGGTTGTTGAAAATGGTGGTACTTTAACTGGTGGTTACACCGAAGTAAATTTATCTGCTTATACTGCAACTGCAAATGTAACAGCAAATACAAATGGTTTAAAAACAGCTACAGAAAACTCTGATGGATCTTTCTCTTTCAGTGCTCGCAAAACTGGTTCTGAATCTGGTTTAAAAGATACTGCTATCAAGAAAGTGGATTCTGATAAGATTACTGTTACCGTTCAACCTGGTGCAGGTTCTTATGGTGAGTTTTACGTGTCGATCTTAATGGTGATGCTTATGGAGATCTTGGTTCAAATATGCAGGCTGTTACATGGACATACTATGGATATGATGATACATATTCTAAACCATTAGCAACATATGGTACTAAATTTGCTGCTGACAACTGGATGCATAAATCTATGGGAATCCAGCTTGGTTTAACAGAATCTATTCGTTGTCAGTTACCTGAAGATTATGATGGAACTGGTTACTGGAAACTTACTATTTCTGCTCTTGGATATGAGGACTTCTCATTCAATATTCAGGCTACAGGTGACAATATCGCAAATGCTAAAGATGCAACAGACACAGAAAAATCCGATCTTCAGAAACTGATCGATCAGGCAAATGATATGAAAGCTGACAAAGATTCTTACTGTGATGGACAGGACAAGGCTTGGGCAGATCTTGACACAGAACTTGGTGAAGCTGTTGATGCTTTAAAAGATGAAGTTATTTATTCTGGTACTGTAAAAGAATGCACATCTCATTTAACATCTGCTATGAAAGCTGTCACAAAGAAGAATTACAAAACAATTACTACACCAGCTTCAACATCTAAAGATGGTTCTATCGTAGTAAAATGCTCTAACTGTGGTGATGTTAAGAGTACAACAACAATCGCCAAGATTAAATCTATCGCATTAAACAAAACATCTTTCACAGAAAACGGAAAAGTCCAGAAAGCTACTGTTGTAGCAAAAGATTCTGCCAACAAAACAATCGCAGCAAGCAATTACACAGTATCTTACTCTAACTCCAACAGTAAAAACCTGGAACTTATACAGCAACTGTTAAATTTAATGGTAAAAACTACACAGGTACAAAGAAATTAACTTACAAGATCAATGCGAAAGCACCTGCTAAGACAACTGTTAAATTAAGCAAAGCGAAAAAGACATCCTTAAAAGCTTCTTGGAGCAAAGTTGCCAACGCTACTTCTTACGAAGTACAGTATGGTACATCTAAGAGCTTCAAAGGTGCAAAAACTGTAAAAGTTTCTTCTAAATCTTCTTCTAAAGTTTTAACAAAACTTAAAAAGAATAAGAAGTATTATGTAAGAGTCAGAGCCGTAAGAACTGTAAAAGTTGATAATAAGAACACAACTTTACGTGCTTCTTGGTCATCTGCAAAGAACTTAAAAACTAAGAAAAAATAATTTCTTATCTCTCATACAATTACATCTCAATCTTAAAATCATAAAAGAAGATGGAACTTATCATTTGGTTCCACCTTCTTTTTCACATTATCTACTTTGTAATTACATCCATCAGTTCTTCAACTGTTCTAACTTCAAGATCAGCCTGATATCTCCTTCTGGCATCGGACGTTTTCTATGATTAAACCAGATTACATGCCATCCTGCTTTCTTGGCTCCTACAACGTCTACCTCAAAGGTGTCCCCTACAAACCATGTTTCTTCTGGAATCAGATTCATCTTATCCTGTACGATCTGAAATGCTTTGATATTTGGTTTTGTATATCCGATTGCATCGGAGATAAACATCTCATCTTTATCAAACCATTGAGAAAGTCCTAGAGTCTTTAATTTCTTTCCCTGATGACGCACTGTTCCATTCGTAAGCAGACCCATCGTCTTTCCCTGCTTTTTACATTCGCTTAGCAGTGCTTTGATGCCATCTGGTACATGAATATGTTTTTGATGATAACGATATCGTTCTTCAAATTGCTTTGCCTCTTCTTTGCTTACTTCAATCCCAGAGTCTTTATAAGTCTTCTGAATGCGGTATGCAAATTCATCGTCGTGACTGATTTTTCCTTCTCTTGCCATATAAAACGCCTCATCACTGTAAATTCTGGAACGTTGAAAAGTTCTTCACAGTCTTCTTTGGTCTTGTCTTCAAAAATTCTTTATGAACTTATCAAAGGCTTCCATCAAGTCATATAATGTATCATCTACATCAAATATTACATTCTTCATACTAAATTAGTCCTAACTTCTCTAATGCTGTTGTGATTCCTTCTTCTTTCACTGTTCCTGTGATCATAGATGCTACCTTTCAACGGCTTCGCTGTGACGTCCCATAGCAATTCCTGTTCCAACGGCTTCCATCATCTCTACATCATTGTCTGCATCTCCAAAAGCATAAGTATCTTTCTTATCGATTCCTAATTTATCGATCAATTCAACAATTGCATCACCTTTTGTAACTCCTTTTAATGTGATATCAATAAAATTCTCTCGAACATGTTTTGCAACAGTAAAGACATCTTTAAATTCTTCTTCAAATCTATCTTTACTTGTGGATCTTTATAATTCATAACTAATTTACTTACATGATTGTCTTTCTGGCGGAATTTCCATGGTGCATACCAGCGCTGTGGAAGATGAAACAGTTCACAGTGATGCATAAAAAAATTCTGCATCCTGATGCAGATAATAACTGATATCCCTTGTATCAAAATGAATGATCGTATCTCTTGGAAAATATTCATTGACTACTTTAAATAACAGTTCGTCTGGAATACAGATATCACGATCACTTCCCCTTCAACTTCTGTATGTGATCCATTACATGTGATCGCTCCCATGAATTTATCCACGTCCATCTCTAGAAATCTGTGGGTTCTTCCAGAACATAACATTGTCAGATAACCATTTTCCTTTAATTTATTCAAGGATTCTACTGTCTTTGGTGTTGCTGTTGCAATATTATCGACTTCATCAACTGTTGTTCCATCGTAGTCGAAGAATACGACACCTTTGTATTTGTTCATAACTCTCTCCATCCTGTTTTTTATTTTTACATACGTAATTATATTGTACGTTTTCATGGGATGAATTTCAATGTTTTATCACACAAAAAAATCAGAACCTGATGTTTCAGATTCTGATTTTGTATGTGTTGTGATCCTTTGAACGAATTGTTCTTAATTACATATTATCTAAAATCTCAGTTAAGATCTTATTAACGATTCCAGGGTTTGCTTTTCCCTGTGTCGCTTTCATTGTCTGTCCAACTAAGAATCCGATGGCTTTCTTCTTACCTGCTTTGTAATCTTCAACAGATTTCGGATTGTTTGCTACAATCTCTTCGATCGTTGCTTTTAAGGCTCCTTCGTCATTCATGGATTTCAATCCATGTTCTTCAACGTATGCTGCGGGATCGATATTTTCTTTGAAGACTTTCTCGAACACTTCTTTTCCTACGCTTCTGTTGATCTCATTTTTCTTGATCATCTCGATCAGTTTTGCAAGATGTTCTGGTTTGAATGATACATCGTCGATATCCATCTCTGATTCATTTACCAGACGAATGGTCTCTCCCATTAACCAGTTAGATACTTCTTTGGCTCTGATCCAAGTGCAATTGTTGCTTCGAAAATGTCTGCAAGATGTTTTGATCCTGTAATGATGTCGATATCATAGTCTGGAAGGTCATATTCTTCTTTATAACGGACTTCTTCTCGTCTCTGAACTCTGGCTGTGCTTCTCTTACTTGTCCATCCATTCATCACTGATCTCAATCGGTACTAAGTCTGGATCTGGGAAATAGCGGTAATCCTGTGCATCTTCTTTGGAGCGCATTGCATAAGATGCTCCCTTTGTATCATCCCAACGTCTTGTTTCCTGTACGACTTTCTCTCCTGCCTCGATCAGGTCGATCTGACGTTCCATTTCTCCTTCGATTGCTCTCTTGATGGCCTTGAAAGAGTTTAAGTTCTTCATCTCTGTACGTGTTCCGAACTCTTCTGCTCCGACTTCACGGACAGATAAGTTGACGTCAGCTCTCATAGAACCTTCCTGTAATTTGCAGTCAGATGCTCCTAAATACTGGATGATCAGACGTAATTTCTCAAGATATGCGATAACTTCGTCTGCAGAACGCATATCTGGTTCGGATACGATCTCGATCAGTGGTACTCCAGAACGGTTAAAGTCTACTAAAGAATCTCCTGTCCATGGATCATGCACCAATTTACCAGCATCTTCTTCCATATGGATCTCGTGGATTCTTACGTCTTTCTTCTCTCCATCGACATCGATTTCTACTTTACCATTTCGACAGATTGGTAAGTATAACTGAGAAATCTGATAATTCTGTGGATTATCTGGGTAGAAATAGTTCTTACGGTCAAATTTGCAGTTCTGTGTGATGTCGCAGTTTGTTGCAAGTCCAACTGCCATAGCGTATTCTACAACCTGTTTATTTAATACTGGTAAAGATCCTGGCATACCTGTACATACAGGGCATGTATGTGTATTTGGTGCTCCTCCAAATGCTGTACTGCATCCACAGAAGATTTTTGTCTTTGTTGCTAATTCTACATGGACTTCAAGTCCGATGACTGTTTCGTAATTCTTGCTCATTATTTAGCCCCTCCTTTAGCAATTGCTGGAGCTTCATATGCTCTTGTCTGCTCAAATGTGTATGCTGCCTGAATGATCTTCTTCTCATTGAAGCAGTCTCCGATCAGCTGAAGTCCGATTGGCATTCCGTTCTTGTCCTTTCCACACGGAAGAGAGATTCCTGGAAGTCCTGCAAGGTTTACGGAGATTGTGTAGATATCTCCTAAATACATCTTGATCGGATCACTTAAGCTGTCTCCTAATTTTGGAGCTGTTGTTGGTGCAACTGGTCCTAAGATGACATCGTATTTCTCAAATGCTTTGTCGAAATTCTTTCTTGATCAGTGCTTTTGTTCTTAATTGCTTTTAAGTAATATGCATCATAATATCCTGAACTTAATACGAATGATCCTAACATGATACGGCGTTTTACTTCGGCTCCGAATCCTTCAGAACGTGTCTTCTTATACATGTTGTGAAGTCCTTCGTAATCTTTGGCTCTGTAGCCATATTTAACACCATCGAAACGTGATAAGTTTGAACTTGCTTCTGCTGCTGCGATAACATAGTATGCAGGGATTGCATATTCAACTAATCCAAGATCGAATTCTTCTACAATGGCTCCTTTTTCTTCTAATGTCTTTGCTGCTGCTAAAACAGCTTCTTTGACTTCTTCGTCAAGACCTTCTCCAAAGTAATCTTTTGGAATACCGATCTTCATTCCCTTGACATCATCTTTAATGCAGATGTGAAGTCATAAGATTCTAATTTGACAGATGTGGAATCTTTCTCATCATAAGATGCTATTGCTTCTAATAATGTTGCACAGTCTGTGACATCTTTTGCTAATGGTCCGATCTGGTCTAAGGATGATCCATACGCGATCAGTCCGTAACGGGATACTGTTCCATAAGTTGGTTTGATTCCTGTAACACCACAGTAAGATGCTGGCTGTCTGATAGATCCACCCGTATCAGATCCTAATGCCATAAAACATTCATTAGCTGCAACTGCTGCTGCAGATCCACCTGATGATCCACCAGGTACTTTTTCTAAATCCCATGGGTTCTTTGTCACACCATATGCGGAAGTCTCTGTTGTACTTCCCATGGCGAACTCGTCCATGTTTGTCTTTCCTAAGAATACAACTCCTTCTTTGATCAGGTTCTCGACTGCCTGTGCGGAGTATGTTGGTACAAAGTTCTCTAATATCTTAGAACTGCATGTTGTTGTGTATCCTTTGTACAAATATTATCTTTAATTGCCATTGGAACTCCAGCTAATGGTCTTGTATAAGTTCCATCGTCGATTCCTTTCTGTACTTCTTCTGCTCTCTTTAATGCACTTTCTTCATCGTAAGAAACATATCCGTGTACATCACCTTCGACTGCTTGATCTGCTCAGTGCTGCCTTTGTTGCTTCTACAACTGTGATCTCTTTGTCTTTAATCTTCTTGCCTAATTCTACGGCAGTTAATTCTAAAATACTCATCTTCTGCCTCCTATATGATCGTCTTTGGCACGACAAAGGCATTGTCCTGCGCTTCTGGTGCGTTCTTTAATGTATCTTCGCTTCCGTCCCCATTTGTTACCACGTCTTCTCTGAATACATTCTTCACTGGGAATACGTGAGACATTGGTTCGACACTGCTTGTGTCTAATTCGTTTAATTTATCTACATAGTCAAGCATGCTTTCCATATCTTTCTTGGCCTGTTCTTTTTCTTCGCCAGATAATTCAAGCTTTGCTAAAATTCCGACATATTCAATCGTTGCATCATCAATATGATTTGCCATAAAATTTCCTCCTGTTAATTTGCCTATAGAGTTAATGTTACCATAATTTGAATGTTTTTAAAATATAAAATGAACAAAAGTCTGCCGTTTTTCTCAAAAAATGACAGACTTTTGCTTACTTTTTAAATTTAAATTACATTCAGTAGTCTGATTTATAAAATCTTTATGTGAGTGAATGCCTCTGGTACAAGATCTGCTAAAAATGACAACAGATAAAGAATGAAAACGATCACCGCCCACATTCCTTTTTTTGATCTCTTCTTTTCTTTTTATTTTTATAGGTTGATGTTTTCCTCTGTGTCTTCATTGACTGCGTCTTTGTATTCTTAATATTTTTAAAATCTGGATGTCGTTTTTCATCATGGATATATTTTGGCTGAGAAGTCTTTTTGTCAATCGTTAATATATCCCAATGACCATCTTTTAATATTCTTGACCGACCTAAGCGATTAAAATCATAACCACACATTGGCAGACACCATTTCTTAACTTTTCTTCACAGATTGGACATTTCTCGTATTTCATAGACCCTGCTTTCTTACTGATTCGTTTTTATCTTATGGAAATGGTATTCATATAATCTTAGTGTTTTCAAGAATTGCTCGACTTTATCTGTTATATATCAACAAAAAAATATGGCAGATTTCTCCACCATATCTTTTCTAAATTAAATTAATTTCCACATTTTCTGGAAATGCACGAAGGGTCATTGTATCTTTTCCATCATTTAGATAAATTTCAATAAATGTATTATCATAATATATCTCAATGTTTTTGAGTTCTTCTGACATTGAAACTTCTCTTTGAATTCCGTATTCTGTACTAACTGATGCTTAAGCGTACTTCGGTCTGCAACTATATGTCCTGCTGCCCAGTCAATCTTAATACTTAGATGATCTTCTTGATCTCCGATCTGAATTTCTGAGATCTGTTTATCTGTCAGATTGATATACCATGTATCTTCTTCTGGTTTAATTCTTTTACTGTCTATATCAAGATGTGCATATTCATTCTTAATATTTTCTGGCACTTCCTGGCATAACTTTCCTTCTTTGATCGTTAAGAACCTTGGCATTGTCAGACTATGGATCCACATATCTTCTTTTGCATATGGGAGTTCCTGTGCCCCACACCCAAGCCACGCAAACATCATTGGTTGTTTGTCTTTTCCATAGAATGCCTGTGGTGCATAAAAATCAAATCCTTTGTCGATCTCATCAAATGATTCCACATGAAATGTTTTATCTTCAAGACTTAACTCACCGACAAAATATACACTGGAAAACTCATTGTGAAAACGTTCTCCCATTGGTGTACGTCCCATTAATGATAAGAATAAAACATCTTTTCCATCTATTTCAATGTAAGATGGACATTCATACATATAACCAAGCTCCAGGTCAATTCCTGTCAGTTCAATATTTCCCTGATATACCCAGTTTTCAAGATCCGTACTCTTATACAAAATCAATCTTGCCTGCCCATCGATGCTTCCACCACCTAAAAGCATCCAGTATGCTCCTTCTTTTCAAAGACAATGGGTCTCTGATCTCCCCGATCAGTCCTTCTGGCTGTTCATCGATGATCGGATTGTTTGGAGATTTAAGAATTGTACCATCACTGTTCATAACTGCCATTGCCTGTTTTGGAATCTTTCCCTGTTCTGTCTTATAGTTTGCTGTGTAATAAAGATAAAGCTTACCATCTGCTTCTATGGAATTTCCTGAATAACATCCATTTTTCTCATATTCCTGATCTGGAATGAGCATCTGATCAGACCGTTCCCATTTTATGAGATCTTCCGAGATCACATGTGCCAGTGTTTCATTCCGTGTTCTGGTCCAAATGGAAACCACTGATAAAACACATGGTATTTTCCTCCAAAATACGCCAGTCCATTTGGATCGTTCACTAGTCCACATGGGGGATGTATATGATAGGATGGATGCCGTGGAGTATCTTTACAATACTCCATAAGCTCCTTTAAATATGCTTCATGGCTTTTTTGGATCGGTGTATATTTTTCTACATCTAAAAATTTCATATTATTCCCCGATCACGTCTTTTCCTGCTTTGACATTGATTCCTGTCTTAAATGCCACAGGTGTCTGGTTACCTTCATCCGTTTTGACAAATACGACAACTGGATTTAATCCTTTTGCTTCAATCTTTGCTTTGTCAATTTGAGAATTGGCTGACCTTCCTTCACGTGTTGTCCTTTCTTTACAAGATATTCAAATCCTTCTCCATTCATGGATACTGTTTCGATTCCTACATGGATCAGAAATACACTATTGTTTGTTGTTCGGACACCGATGGCATGTTTTGAAGCTTCCATCACTGTACAGATTTCACCTTCTGCCGGCGCTAAGACTGTTTCACTTGTTGGGATGATCCCCACCCCGTCTCCTAATACTTTTTCAGAGAAGATTCCATCTTTTACATCTTCAATCGCAATAACTTTTCCGTCAACAACTGCTTTGACTGGTACTTTCGCTGTCTCATCAATTGTTAATGCAGATTCAGCTTCCTCCTCTTCTTCACCATGTGGAACACCTTTTGTTTTATTATAAATAACGATCAGTACGATTGGTACGATAAATGCGATCAGGTTTCCAATGACATAAAATACTAATTTATTTGGTACTACGATCAGAAGTCCTAATATTCCTGTTAATCCCTGTCCAATGCTCTTACGCCTGCAAGTTTCATGAATGCTCCTCCACATCCAGCTCCTAAGCAAGAACATACAAATGGGATCACGGAATATTTTAAGTTTGCAGCAAAGATGGCTGGTTCTGAAATTCCTACTAATGTTGGAATGAAACTTGACATTGCGATATCTCTGTCTTTAGAATGTTTCTTTGCTAACAAGTACATTCCGATGGCTCCACCACCCTGTGCAATGATTGATACAGACCAGATTCCCTGAATGTAGTTAAATCCTGTCGTAGCGATCAGATTTGCTTCAATTCCCTGAATCGCCTGATGTGTTCCTGTAACTACTAATGGCTGTAATAACGCTGCAAAGACAAATGCTCCAAATGCTCCGAAACTGTTGTATAAAACATCGATCACTGCTGCTAATCCGTTACCGATCATATTTCCAACTGGTCCGAATACTGTAAATAATGCTACGTTTGCAAAGAAAATAGTAATTGTTGGTACGAATACAAATGATACCACAGCTGGTACATATTTCTGTGCGATCTTTTCTACTTTAGACATAAACCATGCGGTTAAGATTGCTGGGAATACTCCACCCTGGAATGCAACTTTTGCAATTGCTAATGGTCCGAAATGCCAGTAGCTTGCGGCAGATGGGTCTAATACAAACGTATTACGATTTACAAGATCTGGATGTACCATAACGATTCCGACTAAGATACCAAGGATCGGATTCCCACCGAATCGTTTGACAGCACTATACATTACAAGGATTGGCAGATAATTAAATGTTGTTGCCATGATTGCTAAGAATTCTGCAATATCTGCAACAAGTTTGCTCTGATCTGCTAAGGATCCTTCTAATCCAAATAATCCATTGGCTGTCAATAATGCTTTGACACCAGTCAGGATCGCTGCTGCAACAAATGCTGGAATGATCGGAATAAAGATATCAGAGAATACTTGAATCCCTGCTGTAATTTCCCCATCTTGCTCATTCCTTTCTGCCTTGCATCAGACTGAGACATTTCTTTGACACCTGTTAATTCAATAAATGCATCATAGACATTGTTAACTGTTCCTGTTCCGAAAATGATCATCAGCTGCCCACTATTAAATAAGACACCTTTAACACCTTCGATATTCTCTAATGCTTTACGGTCATATTTTGTTTCATCATTTAAAATCAGTCGAAGTCTTGTCACACAATGTGTCGCACCTTTGATGTTACTAATCCCACCAACGTGATCTACCACATCTTGTGATATTTTTTTGTAATCCATCTATACTTGTCTCCTTTATTTCTCTCTTTTTATTTGTTTATTTTTGTTGCTATTTTTGTGTTTTTTGCTTCTAGTGTACCATCTGTCACTGTCAGTGCCAATCCATTTCCTGGATGATCACATAATCTTGCATTTAATGCCGTTCCATTAATATATAATGTTGAAATATCCTGGTCTATGATCAGGCAGATTTCATATTCTTTGTCTGCTTCCAATTTGATCGGACGCTCAAGTCCAATGTTAAAGCACTGATACCATGGATAATTTGGACATTTGTTAAAGACAACTTTATTTTCTTCCACAAAGAATCTGTATTCATATGAAACTTCTGTTTCTTCATCTTTGTAAAATCTGATAGAAAATTCTTTCGTTCCTTCTTCAAATTTTACAGTTGTTTTGAATGCTGCGATGCTTCCTGTATCTTCACAAAGAAGTGTTTCTTCTTTTGTGTCAATCGTTTTCATGCAAGGGTTAAATAAATCTTTCCAACCATCGAATGCTTCCATCATCTGGTCTACCGGTTTTACCCCAAGTGTTCCATCTTCTTTCTGGAATACTTCGTGTGGCACGAAGTTCCTCCCCACAAGTATGCGTTCTTGTCATCGTTATCGATTCTTGTTGGCACCCATCCAAAAAGTACTCTTCGTTCTCCATCAAATGCTGTACGTCCTGCATAGTATGCTTTACCGTCAAATGCATCATCAATGGTGCTTCCCAAGGCCCGTATAGGTTCTTGCTTCTTCTG
>ENA-OQDF01000841-OQDF01000841.1-human-gut-metagenome-genome-assembly--contig:-NODE-841-length-12823-cov-1.659657_pt1 | contig 12823 bp, 21 predicted proteins | sample MGYA00242769_ERZ504597 | MGnify/ENA primary metagenome ERZ504597 (study PRJEB26092, sample SAMD00036305) | human gut metagenome | host: Homo sapiens | study: EMG produced TPA metagenomics assembly of...
CGACGACATTGACGCCGTCGCCATCGGCGGTCTGGTCCAGGAGAAGCTGAGCCGTCTGCCCAAGGTGGGCGACAAGTTCATCTGGGGCGACTTTGACGGCACCGTCACCCGCGCCACGAATCGCCGCGTCCAGGAGGTCCGCCTGACCCCCCGCAAGGTCCAGGACGAGAACGAGAAGTAAATACCCATAAACCGCACTGCGCCCGCCGAGGGAAACCTGGCGGGCGCGTTTTTTGCACCTCCGCCCCATAAAAAGACCCGGCAACCCTCCTGCCAAATGTCCGTTTGCAAATTTTTGTAAAATCCGCCAGAATTTTTTGCTTCTTGCGTGGCTTACAATGTTTAAACCGCGGAAAATGTCGAAAATGCAGAAATTCTTGCCTTGCAGGCTGATTTTATGCCGCCGCTGTGCTACAATACTAGTAAATGGGGCATTGCGGCACGCCGCGCCCCTGTGGTATTGACAACACAAGATGGAAGTAAGGAGTACCTGTAATGGCTGAACAGAATCTTGGTCATCGGGTCGATGATGGAGGAAACGCTCTTGTCATGGTTGATGGCGGCGATGAAGTAGGCGGTGTACTTGGAGACATCCACGTCGTAGTACCACTCGCGCTCCAGCAGCTCCGGCTTGCGGTAGGTCAGGTTCGTGCCCAAAACGGCCTTGATGATGCCGTCATTGTAGGCCTTGTCGAACTTCTCCAGACCGGCGGTGAACAGCGGGAAGGTGCAGCAGGTGAAGATGTTGCGGGCACCGCGCATCTTCAGCTCATAGCCGATGTCCAGCATGGACTCGCCGGAAGCGATAATATCATCGGCAATGAAGACGTCCTTACCCTTGACATCCTCGCCAGGTATTCATGGGCAACAATGGGGTTGCGGCCATTCACCACGCGGGTGTAATCGCGGCGCTTGTAGAACATGCCCAGATTGCAGCCCAGCACGCTGGAGTAGTACATGTTGCGGTTCATGGCGCCTTCATCCGGGGAACGACCAGGAACTGCTCCTTGCTGAGTCGACATCCGGTACATGGTGCAGCAGGCACTTGAGCACCTGATAGGTGGGCATAACGTTATCGAAGCTCATCAGGGGCACAGCGTTCATTACGCGGGGGTCATGAGCATCAAAGGTAATAATGTTCTTAACGCCCATGGTGCGCAGCTGCTGCAGAGCGTAAGCGCAGTCCAGGCTTTCGCGGCTGACGCGGCGATGCTGGCGGCCGCCGTACAGGCTGGGCATGATAACGGACACACGGTGTGCCTTGCCGGCCACTGCCTGGATCAGGCGCTTGAGGTTGGCAAAGTGGTCATCCGGGGAGAGGTGGTTCTCGTAACCGAACAGGTTGTAGGTAACGCTGTAATTGCCCGGATCGATAACGATAAAGATATCGTCGCCGCGCACAGACTCCCTGACCAGGCCCTTTGCGTCACCGCTCTGGAAGCGGGGGCACTCGCAGGGAATAATAAAGCTATCCTTCTCCACGCCTGCGGACTTTGCCCATTCCACCAGATGCCGGTCGATCAGCTCGGTCAGCTCCTCTGCACCGGGGCAGGCCAGCAGACGCAGGTCTGCCACGCTGGGTTCCTGGAAAAATGCCATCGGATTGATCTCGTTGGACATACTTACAACTCCTTCAATGTTCCTGTTGTCTTGACGATGAAATCAGATGCTGAAAGCGCATATCTGTTCTTATTTTATCACAAAAACAGATTTCGACACACCTAATTTCTGTCTTGGAGCCATTTTCTGCGGCTTGCACAGCTGTTGTTCAAAACACGTTGGAGACTGTGAGTTTCACACAAAAAACCTTCCTTTTACCTTCCTCTTCCCTTTCCCCCTGCCTGCTGCCCGGTGTTCCTGCGCACAAACCCACCAATTTTTCATGTTTAAGTCGGTTTGTTTTGACAAACTTTTAGGGATTGCTTGCATCCCCCGGGAGAATGTGGTATTCTATAACAAACCGAACCGACGTGCGTTTTCAGCCCCGGGCCGGGAATCAAGAAGCAGGAGGCCGATACCATGCAGATCCACCAATCCGCAGAAGATTATCTTGAAACGATCCTGATGCTCAACCAGAGAATGGGCCGTGTCCGTTCCATCGACGTGGTCAATGAGCTGGGCTATACCAAGGCAAGCGTGAGCATTGCCATGAAGAAGCTGCGGGAGAACGGCTATATCGCGGTGGACGGCGAGGGCAACCTGACCCTGCTGGCACCGGGCCGCGAGATCGCAGAGCGCATCTATAGCCGTCACCGTCTGCTGACCCACTTCTTTATGCAGCTGGGCGTGGACGAAAAGACCGCCGCCGAAGATGCCTGCAAGGCAGAGCATATTCTCAGTGAGCAGACGCTGGAAAAGATCCGTGAGCGCGCCATTGAGACGGATGCTGAGCTTGGCAAGACTGTCAAGTGATCCACACAGCATTCCAAGATCGCAAAATGATCCCGTTCCTGAAAAGGAGCGGGATTTTTTGTATGGAAATTGGGCGGCAGATCCCTCTTGCATCCGGGGTGCGGGTGCGGTATTCTTATAAGATAAGAAGGTTTTACAGCCAAACCGGGAGGAAACAGCATGGATGCAGACGAGATCCGCACGCTTTTGGGCGATAACATTTTTGAGCGGGCCAAGAAATACCGCAAGCGCATCCAGCAGAGCACCTGCACCGTGAACGCCGATGGCGTGCGGCATATTTCGGCCATGGTACAGGGCAGCGGCGGCAGCTATTACTATACGCAGGCATGGCTGCGGGAGAACGGCAGCTTTGTCAGTGCGTCCTGCAGCTGTCCGTATAACCAGAACGGCGAGGGCACCTACTGCAAGCATATCGGCGCATTGCTGCTGGACGATGCCGAAAAGAATGCCCCTGCACCGGCGGCAAAGCCGGATGCTATTCCCGGTGTTGTGCGCGGCGCGGCGGGCCTTGCCCCGGAACCGGCCCGGCGGGACAGCTATGCCTCCGGGCTGGAAATGCTGTTTGGCAAAAGTGGCACGGCGAAACGCCGGTGTCGGATCACGAGGCCCGCAGGCTGCTGGATACCTATAAGGAAGCAGCCCTTGAAACCTTGGCGTGGACGAGACCGCCCAGCGCACCGGCTTTGCCCATCTGGAACCGGAGCTGACCCTCGTGCCCGGCGCACAGCATGGCTGCGGCTGCGCATCTCGGACGGCGGGCGGCAGTATGTGGTAAAAAGCATCCCGAACCTGATGGAAGCCGTCGAGATGGGCAAAAGCGTCAGCTACGGCAAGGCACTGGCTTTTGTGCACCGGTGGGATGCCTTTGATGAAGAGTCCCGTGCGCTTTTGCAGCTGCTGCGCCGTCAGGTGAACGCAAGGCAGAGCATGGATAAAGCCGCCGTGCGGGTGTACGGCGGGGCCGAACAAGGCCCGGCGGGAGGCATGATCCTGACCGGCGAGATCTTTGATGACCTTGTGCAGCTGTACGAGCATACCGGTTTTTTGGGCGGGTACGAGCTGCGGGAAGGTCTGCCCGTCATTACCATGACTGTGGAGCGCCGCCGCGGCGGTGTGCAGGTGGAAGGCGAACCCGCACTTTCCGCTGTGCAGGGCCTTGACTATGATTACCTGTTCAGCGAGAATACGCTCTGGCGGCTGCAGCGGCCCGGGTGCACCCGCATCCTGCCCGCATTGCAGGCGCTGGGCGGCAAAGCCTGTTCTTTACCAGCGCAGATGCCACGGCCTTTTGCAGCTATGTGCTGCCGGAGCTGGGCAGCAAGCTGAACATCGTGGACCCGGAACGTCTGCTGCTGAACCAGATCCCGCTGGAACCGGTGGTGCAGTTCTATCTGGACGCACCGGACAGCTTCCGCATCGAAGCACACGCGGAGTTTTTGTACGGGGAGGATAAGGTCACGCCGTTCGTGCCGTCTCCGGCAGGGCTTTTGCGGGATGTGCGCGCCGAGAGCCGGGCAAAGCGGCTGCTGGCCTCTTATCTGCAGCCCGGTGTGGGCGGCAGAGAGGAAGTGTACGGCACCGCTGACGAGGACGAGATCTACCGCATGTTGGAGGAGGGCGTGCCGGCCTGCTGGCCGAGGGTGAAGTATACCTGACGGATGCCTTCCGCAGCCTGCAGGCCGCGCCGCCTCGCATCACGGTGGGCGTTTCGGTGCACGGCAGTGTGCTGGATCTGGAAGTGGATACCGGCGAGTTCCCGGTGGCAGAACTGAAAGACCTGCTGCGCTCCCTGCACCAGAAAAAGCGCTACCACCGCCTGCGGGACGGCCGTCTGCTGCGGCTGGACGACAGTCTGGAAGGGCTGGACGAACTGAACGATACACTGGAACTTCCGGGGCCAAGCTCAAGAGCGGCCACGCCGAGCTGCCGCTCTACCGTGCACCCAGTCTCGACTGGGCGCTCTCGGGCCAGAACGGCCTGCGTTTCAACCGCGACGATGCGTTCCGCCGCATCAGCCGCAGCTTTCACGCCGTGAAGGACAGCGAGTATACTCCGCCGGAAAGCCTGCACAATGTGCTGCGCAAGTACCAGCGGATGGCTATCGCTGGCTGCGCACGCTGGACGGCTACGGCATGGGCGGGCATTCTGGCCGACGATATGGGCCTTGGCAAGACTGTGCAGGTGCTCAGTTACCTGCTGGCCATGAAGGAAAGCGGCCAGCGCCTGCCCAGCCTCATCGTCTGCCCGGCATCGCTGGTGCTCAACTGGCAGGAGGAATGCCAGAAGTTCACGCCGCAGCTTTCCTGCGTGGCTGTGGACGGTGACGCTGCTCACCGGGCAGAGCTGGCAAAGCAGTGGCGGAAGCCGACCTTGTGGTGACCAGCTATGACCTGATGCGCCGGGACGAGGAGCTTTACAGCGGGCAGCAATTCTACGCCTGCATTCTGGACGAAGCGCAGGCCATCAAGAACCACACGACCCAAAAGTACAAGGCGGTGTGCGGGGTGAACAGCAAAGTGCGGTTTGCCCTTACCGGTACCCCGGTGGAGAACCGCTTGGGCGAATTGTGGAGCATCTTCTCCTTCCTGATGCCGGGGTATCTGCCACCCTACAAGACCTTCTGCGCCCGGTTTGAAAAGCCTATCGTGCAGGAGGACGACAAAGACGCACTGCGCCGTTTGAACCAGCTCACCGGGCCGTTCATCCTGCGGCGCATGAAGTCCGAGGTGCTCAAAGAGCTGCCCCCCAAGACCGAGAATCTCCACCGTATCGAGCTGGACGAGCAGCAACGCAAGCTCTACCTTGCCGCTGTGGTGGACGCGCGGGAAAAGCTGCGCGCTGCAAAGCCGGAGGATAAAATGGCGGTGTTCGCAGTGCTCATGCGCCTGCGGGAGATCTGCTGCGACCCGCGCCTTGTGGCAGACAACTGGGACGGCGGCAGTGCCAAGCTGGACGCCTGCATGGAGCTGGTGACGGCTGCTGTGGAGGGCGGACACCGCATCCTGCTGTTCAGCCAGTTCACCTCCATGCTGGAACTGCTGGCAAAACGGCTGGACGAAGCGGGCGTGAGCCACTTTACCCTGCAGGGCTCCACCCCAAAGCCGGTGCGTGCAGAGCTTGTGCGCCGGTTCAACAACGGCGAAGCGGACGTGTTCCTCATCTCGCTGCGGGCGGGCGGCACCGGCCTGAACCTGACGGCGGCAGATATCGTCATCCACTACGACCCATGGTGGAACGTGGCTGCGCAGAATCAGGCCACCGACCGCGCCTACCGCATCGGCCAGCGCAATCCGGTGCAGGTGTACAAGCTCATTGCGCAGGACACCATTGAAGAAAAGATCGTGGAGCTGCAGCAGGCAAAGCAGGACCTTGCCGAGACGGTCACCGGCTCGGCAGACGGAGCGATCCTGTCCATGAAACCAGAGGAATTGCTGCAGCTGCTGCAAGAGGAATAAAGAGGAGAAAACATCATGAAAGTCTGGGATCTGCACTGCGATACCCTCAGCGAGCTGCGCAAAGCCGAACATGCGGCCGGCCCAAGAGCTTCGCGCAGAACGATCTGCATATCGACCTTGAAAAATTACAGAAAGGCGACTATCTGCTGCAGTGCTTTGCAGCATTCGTCAATCTGGGTGACAAAACGCCCGGAGCGGACCCGCTGGTGACAGCGCTGGAAGAGATCGACCAGTTCAAGCGCATCATGGCGGCATACCCGGAAAAATTGCTCCGGTGTACACGGCGGCGGACATCCGCCGGAATGCTGCGGCGGGAAAGATCAGCGGGATGCTCACCATCGAGGAAGGCGCCTGCTGCAAGGGCAGCGTGGGGTGCTGCGCCGGATGTATGAGCTGGGCGTGCGCATGATGACCCTGACATGGAACCACGAAAACGAGCTGGCAAGCCCGCAGCGGAACCCCGGCGGGGTGCTGGTACCCCAGACCAAAAAGGGCCTGACCGGGAAGGGCTTTGAATTTCTGGCCGAGATGGAACGGATGCACATGATCGTGGATGTGAGCCACCTTTCGGACAAGGGCTTCTGGGATATCGTGGAGCACGGCACCCGGCCTTTTGCGGCCAGCCACTCCAACTGCCGTGCACTGGCACCCCACACCCGCAACCTGACCGATGAGATGATCCGCGCCCTTTCGGAGCGCGGCGGCATTGCGGGCCTGAACTACTATGCGCCCTTTCTGGACACCGACCCCACCCACCCGGAAAACTGCCGCAGCACGGTGGAGCTGCTCGCAAAGCATGCAGCCCACTATAAGCAGGTAGGCGGTGCGCAGATGATTGCCCTTGGCAGCGATTTTGATGGCATCGATGGCCCCATCAGCTGGAAAATGCTGCCTTCCTGCCGCTGCTGGCGGATGCCCTGCGCAAAGAGGGCTTTACTGAGGACGAGGTGGAAGGCATCTATACGCAATGCCATGCGCTTTTTTGAGGAAAACCTGTAATAACAACGGAGAATATGCCGATATGGATAAAAACATGACGCTGGAAAAGCGCATTGCTGCGGAGCTGTACTGCTATCAGGGCAAAATGAGCGTGTTCGTGGACGACCTGCAGGGCCATACCGTGGAGGTGGGCGCGGACGAAGAATTTGAGACGGCATCCACCATCAAGCGTTCATTCTCGCTGCATTGTATTTGCAGGCGCAGCGCGGCAAAGCAGACCTTGCCGAAGAGATCACCTATGAGCAGAGCCAGTTTGTGGACGGCAGCGGTATGCTGCGCGCGCTGGGCGTGGGCGCAAAGCTCAAGGTGAAGGACACCGCTACCATATGATCATTTGCTCGGACAACATTGCCACCAATATGATCATCGACTATCTGGACTGGATACCATCAACGCCTGCATCCGGGAGTTGGGCTTTGCGCATACTGTGCTGCACAATCCGCTGCACTTTGACCGCTACCGCCGGCTTGGCACCACCACGCCGCGCGACTACGCGGCGCTGTTCGCCCGCATTGCAAAAGGGGAGCTGGTCAGCCGGGAAGCCAGCGCGGAGATGCTTTCCATCCTGCGCCAGCAGCACTACAATACCATGCTGACCCACGACTTCCCGCAGTATTACCTCGACTGCGAGGAGACCGCGCGCCGGAGCTGATCTGGGTGGCCAGCAAGAGCGGCAGCATGAATGCCTGCCGCAACGACGGCGGCATCGTCCACACCCCCTACGGCGAGTATGTCATCGTGCTGATGAACAAGGATTTTCACGATATCATCGAATACAATGAACACCCCGCATGGTGTATGGTGCCCGCGTCTCGCGGATGATCCTGGATCAGGTGCTGGCCTGTGAGGGCCGACTGTCCCTGCCCTGAGACGCACGTTCTCCCAAAGAAACAAAATTGGAAAAATAAAAGGAATTATAACAATGGGTATCACGCTCTCGCCATGGATGACGGCGTTTCTCGTTCTGATGACGGGCTTTGCAGGCTTTGTGGATTCGGCAGCCGGAGGCGGCGGTCTTATCAGCCTGCCGGCCTATCTGTTTGCCGGGCTGCGCCCCACTACACCTATGCTACCAACAAATTCAGCGCCGCCTGCGGCACCACTTTTGCCACAGCCAACTTTTTCAAAAACGGTGCAATGAACCTGAAGGTGGGCATCCTTGCAGCCATTGGCAGCTTTGCGGGCAGTGCACTGGGGGCGCATATCGTGCTGCTGCTCAGCGATGAGCTGCTGCGCACCATGATGTTCCTCATCCTGCCAGTGGCGGCGGTGGTCATTTTGTGGCAGCGCGACCTGCCGGACCAGAACCGGGACGACGGCACCCTGAACCTGAAAAAGATCCTGCTGGCGCTGGGCATCGGCTTGGGCATCGGCCTGTACGACGGCATCGTGGGCCCGGGCACCGGCACCTTTGCCATCATTGCCTTTACCACCCTGATGGGCTTTGACCTGCGCACCGCCAACGGTAACGGCAAGGTGCTGAATCTTGCCAGCAACTACGCCAGCCTGTTCACCTATCTGATGAACGGTCTGGTGGTGTTCCACATCGGCATCCCCTGCGCCGTCAGCAACATTCTGGGCAACCTGCTGGGGTCCCATTTCGCCCTGAAAAAGGGTGCGCGCTTCATCCGTCCCATGATGCTGGTGGTGTTGGTGCTGCTGCTGGGCAAGCTCATCTCGGACGCAGTGCTGTGAGCGCCGGGCGCGCCAGAGGCTCCCTTTCCGAGGGAGCTGGCAAAACCGTCAGGTTTTGACTGAGGGAGTTTGCGCCCGTTTCCCGCTGCAAAAAAACAAGCCGGGCAGCCCGCAGGCTGCCGACTTTTGCTCGGATGATCTTTTTCGGTGGTCGCTTATTCCAGCACCAGCCCTTTGTCAAAGAATGCCAGACCAAATGCACCGGGGCCTGCGTGGGTGCCGATGACGCAGCCGATCTGGCGCACCAGCGGTTCGCCCATGTGCAGATTTTCACGGAAGTAGTTCTCGATGGGCTGCACTTCCCGCAGGCTGGAAGAATAACCGGCAACAGCGGCAAGTCCGGGCTGATGCGCCCAGCTCTTCGATCTTCTTGAACAGGGCCACATAGGCACCGGGCAGGCCGCGGGCCTTACCGGCCATGGCTACCTTACCGTCCTTGATGGTGATGAGGGGCTTGATGCCCAGCATCCCGCCCGCGACGGCCACAGCGGCAGGCAGACGGCCGCCCTTGCGCAGATACTTCAGATCGTCGATTGCGGCAACCAGATGCAGGTGCTCCTTGGCGTGCTCCAGATCGGTGGCGATCTGCACCAGCGTCTTGCCTGCGTCACGCAGCTGCACGGCCAGACGCACCAGCAGCGATTCACCCAGACACACGGTGCACTGTCCACAAACAGCACGTTGTCTACATTGGCGAGGTCTGCGGCCAGCTTTGCGCACTGCCATGTACCGGACAGCTCGTGGGACAGGAAGATGCCCAGCACTTCGTCCCCGGCGGCAGCGGCTTCCAGATAGAACTTCTCGAACAGCTCTGGGCTGGGCTGGCTGGTGGTGGGCAGCTTGCGGCAGCTGGCCAGATGGGCATAGTACTCGGTTGGGGTCATGTCGATGCCATCCCGCAGGATGCTGCCATCCTCCAGCGTCACGTTCAGAGGGATCACGGTCACGCCCAGCTGCTCGGCTTCGGCGGGCAGGATGTCGGACGCAGAATCGGTGAGAATACGGATCATAAAATACCTCCGGATTTCCGGTAAAAACAAATTCAAGTCATGTTTCCCGACGCTTTGCAATAAAACGTCGGGAAACATTATACCAGAATCCACAGGGAAAAGTCAATTACCTGAGCGAAAATTGCTTCGTCCCAGCGCAAAATACTTGCGTAAAAGCCGCTGCTTATGATAAGATAGGCGCTGAGAACCGCACGGCAGGGAGGGCAGGCCATGGAGCAAAAGGCAAAAACAAGGGCGCTGCTGGCTGCGTTCGGCTGCGCACTGACCTATCTGCTGGCAGGCAAAGCGCTGGCATTTCTGCCTGCCCCGGCGTGGGATGTGCGGGCGCTGAGTTTTGTGCACCACTGCATCGCTGCACCTGTCGTGGAGGAACTGGTGTTCCGCGGGGCCATCCAGCAGCTGGCGCAGCCCTTGGGCAGATGGCAGGCCACGGCGCTGCAGGCGGTACTGTTTGCGGTGCAGCACGGCACCCCGGCGGGCATGGCGTGGGCGCTTGGCTGCGGCCTTGTGCTGGGCGACTTCGTGAACGCACCGGCAGGGTATGGCCGGGGATGCTTTGCATACATTGAATAATCTGCTGGTTTTTGCAGCAGGATAAAGGGGAACCTATGACCGATTCTGAACTGATGGGCCTTGCGCTGGAAGAAGCCCGCAAGGCGGCTGCACTGGGCGAGGTGCCGGTGGGGGCCGTGGTGGCCCGCAACGGCGAGGTGGTAGCTGCCGCCCACAACACCCGCGAGACCGAAAAAACGCACTGCATCATGCAGAGCTGCTGGCCATTGATGCCGCCTGCAAAAAGCTGGGCGGCTGGCGGCTGTGGGAGTGCGAGCTGTTCGTCACGCTGGAGCCGTGCCCCATGTGCGCCGGGGCCATCATCAACAGCCGCATCCGGCGGGTGGTATACGGCGCGGCAGACACCAAGGCGGGCTGCTGCGGCAGTGTGACCGACCTGTTTGCAATGCCCTTCAACCACCACCCGGCGGTGGAGCAGGGGCTGCGCGCAGAGGAAGCACAGGAGCTGCTGCAGGCGTTTTTTCAAGGATCTGCGGGCACGGCTTGCGGCCCGGCCGAAGTGGAAACCGCCTGTATGACCGGCATGGAATATGAAGAAACCGTAAAAAGTGGAAGCTGCGTAAAAAGTAGGCGGCTTCCACTTTCTTTTTTCGGCAAATTGTGCTATATTATTTAATGGTGTTTTGTCGAAACCCATCTTATGCAGCTGTCTGCCGCGCCGAGCACCGGACTTTGACCGGATAAGAAATGGACGCTGAACGGACGGCGATGGGCCGCACAGACATCTCCTGCACGGCATACCTTTGCAGTGCAGAGATCACGACAGGAGGACTATACTCTTGTACGAAGATGAATTTGAACTGACGTTCAATCTGTCGGGTGAGGAGCCGCAGCCGGAACAGGCTGCACAGGAGCCGCCCGTACCGCCAAAGCCAAAGGCGGCAGCACCCGTGGTGGACGAACCCACCGGGTGATGGTGCTGGAAAAGCCCCAGCCTGCGCCGCAGCCGGAAATGCCGGAGCCTGTGCAGGAAGAGCCGGAGAAAACACCGGCACCTACCGTGCAGGCAGCAGCCAATGGCCGCTGTGTGCTGATCTCCGGCGGCGACCGCGGCATTGGTGCCGCTGCGGCCCGGGCGTTCTATGCGGCGGGCTACCGCGTGGCGGTGCTGTACCACAGCAATGCCAAAGCCGCTGCAGAGCTGGAAAACAGCTGCCCGGCATCACCGCCGTGCAGTGCGATGTGGCGTCCCGCGCCAGCTGCGAGCTTGCGTTCCGCACCGCAGAACAGGCACTGGGCCGTGTGGATGTGCTGGTGAGCAATGCGGGCATCGCCCAGCAGAAGCTGTTCACCGACATCACCCCGGAAGAGTGGCAGCATATGCTGGACGTGAACCTGACCGGTGCGTTCCACCTGTGTCAGCTGGCGCTGGCCGGGTATGATCCGCCGCAAGGCGGACGCATCCTGACCGTTGAGCAGCATGTTGGGGCCAGACCGGCGGCAGCTGCGGAGGTGCATTACTCTGCAGCAAAGGCAGGCCTGATCGGCCTGACCAAGGCTTGGCCAAAGAAGAAGGCCCAAGCGGCATCACAGTGAACTGTGTTGCGCCCGGGGTCATTGATACCGATATGATGGCAGCATTCACCGCCGAGGATAAGCCGCGCTGGCCGAAGAGACCCCTGTGGGCCGTCTTGGCAGCGCAGACGAAGTGGCGCAGCTGCTGGTGTTCCTTGCCGGCGAGGGTGCGGGCTACATCACCGGTCAGGTGTTCGGCGTGAACGGAGGACTTGTGATCTGATGCGCAGGAACACTTTATTACAGGATTTCCCCCGGCGGGAGCATCCCCGGAGCAAGAAGGAGAGAGCAAAATGGGCATGACTTAAAGGAACTGTTGACGAAAGGCGAAGGCACCATTTCGGCCAAGGAGGCCAAGGCGCTGGCTGCACAGTGCAGAATGGATGAGGAAACGCTCTACACCCTTCTGGAAGAACGCGGCATCAAGGTTCTGGAAGAGGATGCAGAGCCTACGCTGGATGTGGACAGCATCATGGCCGAGGTCGAGAATGCCGAGAACAACAACGATGATATGGGCATCAGCGAGGACGAGGAAGAGCAGAGCGAGGAGAACCCTGCAGACCTGAAGGCTGCCATGGACGAACTGCTGGACGACCCCGTTAAGAACTACCTCAAGCAGATCGGCCAGATCCCGCTGCTGAGCGCGGAGCAGGAGGTGGAGCTGAGCCGCCGCATCCATGCCGGTGCCGAGGCGGCGCACATCCTGCAGGCCGACCGCCAGAAGTACGGCGGGCCGGAGTACATCAAAAAGAACAGCGCCCGCTTCTCGTTTGAAGAGGATGAGAACAGCCGCAGCTATACCGAAGATCTGGACGAGGAGGGCAACGAGAAGCCCAGCGAGGATGCCGAGGAAAAGGCTGCCGAAGAGGAAGCTATGGAGGCTGTGGAGAACGGCCCCCTGAGCGACGAAAAGCGCGCTGAGCTGCTCAAGACCCGCCGCGATGGCCTGAACGCCCGCCGCAGCCTGAGCGAAGCGAACCTGCGTCTGGTGGTGTCCATTGCCAAAAAGCATGTGGGCCACAATCTGGCATTCCTGGATCTGATCCAGGAGGGCAACATCGGCCTGATCAAGGCTGCCGAGAAGTTCGACTGTGACCGCGGCTTCCGCTTCTCCACCTATGCAACCTGGTGGATCCGTCAGGCCATCACCCGTGCCATTGCGGA
>ENA-OQDF01000842-OQDF01000842.1-human-gut-metagenome-genome-assembly--contig:-NODE-842-length-12819-cov-1.930665_pt1 | contig 12819 bp, 18 predicted proteins | sample MGYA00242769_ERZ504597 | MGnify/ENA primary metagenome ERZ504597 (study PRJEB26092, sample SAMD00036305) | human gut metagenome | host: Homo sapiens | study: EMG produced TPA metagenomics assembly of...
GCTTCTTCTCCAATCCCGGTATGACTGCCCGGATGGAATACCAGATTTTCTATCTGTAATTCATCCATACGTCTGATATCTTCCCGTATCACCGTACAGGCAAATTCATACGTTTTTTCTGTTGCACTCGCCAGATTCATCGTATACGGTGCATGTGCGAGAACCGGACCGAATGCATGATCTTTCCGTATCTTCTGGAATCTTTCTATTTCTTCCGGCAGATACGTTTTATAACTTGATCCTCTTGGATTCCTGCTGAATATCTGCATGGTATCAGCATTCATCTTTACTACGTTTTCCGCAGTTTTTGCAAGTCCTCCTGCGATGGACATGTGTGTTCCGATTGTATACATTATTTTCCTCCATAGAATCATCTTAAAACTCTGATGCTCATTATAACATGCTTTCTATTTCAGCAAAAGAATCTCTTTTTCCGGCAGTTTCAAATAATCCGGAATTCCTTTTTCTTCCAGTTCTGCCCAGAGGGTTTTCTGTACATACCAGCAGATATCGTCGCTTTCTTCCGTCTCTCCTTTTAAGAAATATTTCCATTCGAATGGAATTCTGCCTTTCCTTTTACCTTAACCGGAATACAGTTGTCTTCTCTTTCTCCCCATACCGGAATGAACTCGTGGGCGCGGAGCCCGATATGGGTGATATCCACATCTATCATCTGTTTCAGATGAAGACAGGTTCCCCAGTCCGGAATCCTGACATGATGTGCATCCAGACGTTCTGCCGGAACGATATTCTTACACCCGGTAAGTCTTGCAGCTTCTACCTTCTTTGGATGGTCAATATCTCCTTTGTATCACCATAACAGATCTGCTTCCCGTCATCGATAATAAGAAGTTCTTCGCTGAACCGGTAGATTTCATCCCTGCTGTGGGACACCAGGATCACCGTCCCGTCATAATCACTCAAAAGTTCCATCATCTCCTGCTGCAGACGGTCTTTCAGGAAGACATCCAGTGCCGAAAACGGTTCATCAAGAAGGATGACGGACGCTCATATGCCATAATCCTCGCCAGTGCAACTCTCTGCTGCTGACCACCGGAAAGCTCTCTCGGAAGTCTTTTTTCCAGCCCCTCCAGGCGGAAATGCCGTATCATCTTCTCTACCTGTTCCTGCTTCTTCTTTTATCACCGGAAGTCCGCTCCTACATTCTGTGCCACGGTCATTGCAGGGAATAATGCATAGTTCTGGAACATATAACCGACATTTCTTTTCTGTGGTTTTAAACACGTTCCGGAATCGGAATCATACAGGATATGCTCTCCGATTCGGATATAGCCCTTGTCCGGATGTTCAATTCCCGCAATGCTTTTCAAAGTCAGACTCTTGCCGCTTCCGGAAGCCCCAAGGATTCCGATTCTCTTCTTCATGGATTTCCAGTAGACATCCAGTTCATATTCTCCAAGCTTCTTATGTATCTTTACTTCCATCGACATCTGTCTTTCCTCCTACCATCTCCGGATATTCTTCATATTCCGGCCTGTCACCAGATTCATGAGGAATATCAGCACAAATGCAACCAGCATAATGATCACAACCCAGATTCCGGCTGTCATGTAATCACCATCCTGGATAACCATCGCGATTCTCTGGGAAATGGTTCCCGTCTTTCCCGGTATATTGCCTGCAAGCATGGACGTTGCCCCGTATTCCCCCAGTGCTCTTGCGAATGTCAGGATCGTTCCCGCCACAAGTCCCGGTCCTGCAGAAGGAACCGCAACCTTCCAGAATATCTTATATTCCGGCATACCAAGTGTCCTTGCCGCATGGATCAGATTCACATCGATCTGTTCAAATGCCGCTCTTGCGTTTCTATACATCAGCGGAAATGCGATCACTGTTGCTGCGATGATGCAGCCTGCCCATGTCTGTACAACCTTGATACCAAACTCCTCATACAGCAGAATTCCAAACGGACGTCTTCTGCTGAACAGAAGAAGCAGGAAGAATCCTGCTGCAGTTGGCGGCAGTACCATAGGCAGTGTCAGGATTCCATCTGCAATTGCTTTCACTTTCGGACCTGCCTTAATCACTTTTCTCGCAGCAAACAGCCCCAGGAAAAATGAAAAGATCGTTGCAACGATTCCTGTCTTTAACGATACATACAACGGACTGTAGTCCAGTCCCTTTAATATCTCTATCACTGCATCCATGTATTTTCCTCCTCATATTTCATCTATTGCATCTATCACATACTTTATCTGTAATATACTTTGATAAACAGAAAACATGCAGCCGTAACGTCTGCATATTTTCTGTGTTTGTACTCTTATAAATTTTCTTATCTTTCTACATCTGTATCAAAGTAGTATGCATCAAAGACTTTCTTAGCCTTATCAGATAATACGAATTTGTAGAAATCTTTTGCTGCTGCAGTCTGTGTCTTATCTGCCTCATCATTCTGTACCTGGCAGATCGGATAGATAACATCACCTGTCAGATCATAGCTTACTGTCTGAAGGATATCGAGTTTTTCTTCATATCCGTAAGTATCTGAATAGTATGTTGTTCCCACTTCGCAGGATCCTTCTGCTACCGCTGTAAGTACTTTACTTACATTGTCTTCCTCGCTGATCTCAACTCCACCGAGTGCCTGTGATACCTGGGCTGTTGTAATGGCATCTACTTCCCCGTCTGTTTTTAATGTTCCGAGATTTACGAGTGCCTGTCGTGTGTACTTCCCAACCGGAACGCTTCCTCCTGCAAGTGCGATACTTTTGGCATCTTTCAAATTCTCAAGCCCTGTCACCTTTGTTCCGCTGTCCTTTAGAGATATAACTACTACCTGGTTGTTCAGGACGTTTGCTCTTGTTCCGTCTACTACCAGTCCGTCTGCTTCGAGCTGATCCATCTGCTTCTGTGCTGCCGAGAAGAACAAGTCGCACTCATATCCTTCTTCAATCTGTGTCAGAAGCGTCCCCGAACTATCTGCGTTGAATGTGATCTTCACTTCCGGATGATCTTCGTTATACTCTTTAGCAAGTTCTGTCATAACTGTATTCAGACTTGCTGCGATGAATACCTGGATCTCCGTCTCCTTTTTGCTGTCATCTGCTGCCTTTTCTTCTGTCTTTTTGTTTCCTCCGCATGCTGCCAGTGAGACTATCATCACTCCCGCCAGAGGCAGCTGCGATTCTCTTTACTATCTGGTTTCTCATAATACTTTCTCTCTCTGTTCTTGTGTTTTTATAAGTTTACCAGTTGCTATATCTGCACCAGGATTATTTCCTGCCACATTCCTGTACATTTCCCCGCAGAACATCCAGTCCGTGAGGAAGTCTCGGAAGAATATACTCCAATGCTTCCGTCACTGCTTTCGGACTTCCCGGAAGATTGATGATCAGTGTCTTCTTCCGAATTCCCGATACTGCCCGGCTAAACATCGCACGGTCTGTAACCGTCATGGAATAATTCCGGATTGCATCTGCAATTCCATTTGCCATGCGGTCACAGACTGCACAAGTAGCTTCCGGCGTTACATCCCTTGGTGCGAATCCCGTTCCACCTGTTGTCAGAATCAGATCAAGCTGCCTTTGATCCGCCAGACGAATCAGCTGCTTTTTCAGTCCTTCTTCGCCGTCTGGCAGAAGAAGTGTCTCTTTTATATCAAATCTGATATGTTCTTTTTCTTCACTTTCTCTTAGTATCTTTTCAACCGCCGGCCCGCTTAAGTCTTCCCTCTCCCCGGCAAATGCTTTATCACTCAGTGTGATCACCGCAGTGCTGTATGGCCGGTTTGCCTGCGGCATTCTGACTTCTACACTTTCACCCACACAGATGTTTCCACCTTCCAGCACTTCTGCAAAAATTCCTTCTCTCGGCATGATACAGTCTCCCATCCGCCGATAGATTGCACAATGGCTGTGGCATTCTTTTCCAATCTGTGTAACTTTCAGTCTGACAGTATCCCCGATCCGTATCTCGGAATCTACCGGAACATTTCTCAAGTCGAATCCCTCTATGATCAGATTCTCTCCAAATGCCCCGAAATCCACATCTGCTCCCTGTTCCCGGAACGCTTCAATCTTCTCCAGTGCAAGGAGACTGATCTGTCTGTGCCATTTCCCGCCGTGTGCATCTTCTTCGATTCCCCAGTCCGGTACGATCCTGGCTGACTCTACCGGATACTTGGCAGTTCCTCGTTTTTGCTGATACAGATTCCTCTGACTACGCCTTTCTTCTGATCCATCCTGTTTTTATCCTCCAATCTGTGCCATCTGATGTGCTTCTGTAATCTCCCCCGGCTTTTCAAAACAATGTGCCGCCGGCTTATTCTCTATGGCATGCTTTATCTGTTCTCTTATCTCATCATCTGTTCCGTTTTTCAGTAATTCTTTAAGCGGATATATATCCCCGTAGCACAAGCACGGCTTCAAGTCTCCGGTTGAAGTCAGTCGGATGCGGTTACAGGTGTTGCAGAATTTACCGTGCATCGCACTGATGAATCCGATGCTTCCTTCAAATCCCGGGATCCGGTAATATACCGCAGGTCCGTTTCCATGTATTTCCGGATCTATCCGGATATCCGGATACTCTTTCTTTATTTCATCCAGTAATTCCAGATTCGATACACCTGTATTCCTCTTTCCGCAGCCAATCGGCATCAATTCTATAAACCTGACATCTACCGGCAGTTTCTCTGCCAGTCTTACCAGTGTTCTCCATTCCTGTCTGTCACCGGCATCCTGCAACACACTGTTTACTTTGGTCCGTATTCCACTTTCTGCCGAAGCCTCCACTGCTTCCAGCACAGTATCACAGGCATCTGTTCCGGTGATCTTGTAGTACTTTTCATGATCCAGTGTATCCAGGCTGATATTTATCCCATCCAGTCCGGCATCCTTTAATGCTTTCAGGTTTTCTTTCAATAGGACGCCGTTTGTCGTCATCGTCACCTGGATGATACCCGGAATCTCTTTTATCATTCCGATCAGATCCACACAACCTTTTCTTACCAGCGGCTCTCCTCCTGTAATCTTGATCTTCCGGATTCCAAGCTCTTCCGCGAGCGTGCATATTTTTTTAATTTCTTCGTATGTGAGGATCTCAGACATAGCCACCTGCGTAATTCCATCCGGCATACAGTACCTGCATCTCAAATTACACCGGTCCGTAATAGAGATCCTCATATAATCAATTGTTCTTCCGGCAGCATCGATCATACGTTCTTCTCCTGTCCGGCCTTCCACACTCCACTTTTTCCACCTGTTTTCTCCAACAGCCGGATATCCTTCATGCACATACCTTTATCCACTGCTTTACACATATCGTAGATAGTAAGCAGTGCTACCTGTACACCGGTGAGCGCTTCCATCTCTACACCGGTCTTTCCGACTGTCTTCGCTGTACAGCGTGCTTCAATTTCACAGGCTGCCTCTATATATTCAAATTCTATCATAACCTTGCTCAGATTCAGGATGTGGCACAGCGGAATCAACTCCGATGTTCTCTTAGCTCCCATGATCCTGCAATTCTGGCTGTTCCAAGAACGTCTCCTTTTTTCATTCCGCCTGTTTTCACTTTTTCGAAACACTCCTGCGACATTGAGATTCTTCCCATTGCCGTTGCTTCACGCACTGTGTCTGATTTTTCACTGACATCAACCATCACTGCATGTCCCTGTTCATTAAAATGCGTAAATTCTCCCATGATTACTCCTTTTTACTATGTGATTCTGCTTATATCCTGATTACCCGGACGGCTTCTCCTTCTGTATACGTCCGTTCACCTTCCGGAAAAATCACCAGGCAGTTACTTCCGATTCCGTTCTTAAGCTGACCGTTTTTCTGGATCTGTGGTAGATATACACCGCTTTCATCGCATCTTCCTTTTACAATCCGTTTCATTTTACCTGTCTTTACAAATGTCTGTTTCAATATTTTCATCTGATTCTTCTGCAAATACCTGCCGGCTTCCATATCTGTCAGATAGCCGCCGGCTAATACTTCAAATAACGCTTCCACAGCAAATGGATTGCCTGAAAGCGACAGAACCGGAGTTCCCTTCACCACCGAAAGCATCGTCGGCATTCCGGGTTTTACCTGTATCCCATGAAATAACACGTTTCCGGTCAGATTTTCTATGACACCCGGCAGAAGGTCTTTCTCTCCTACCGACACACCTCCGGTTGTAAGGATCAGATCTGCTTCTTTCCATGCTTCTCTGATCTCATCTGCAATTTTATTTTGGTCATCTCCTGCTGTCTGATACCGTACTACCTCGCAGTCCATCTCTCTTAACCTTGTACACAGCCAGATTCCATTCGCATCGTAGATTTTTCCCGGCTGCAGTGGTGTCTCCGTATTCTGTAGTTCATCACCCGTTGTGATCCACCGCCGCCTTCAGTCTTTGTACACCGTAAGGTTTCTTACTCCTGCTGCCGTGACAGCTGCCAGCAGATAAGAATCTACCAGGGTTCCGGCTTCTGCCAGCAAATCTCCTGCCGAAAAATCTTCTCCCGCCGGGCAGTAATTTTCTCCGAGCTTCGCATTATGATATATCCGGACTGCTCTTTCGTCCCATTCTGCATCTTCCTGCTTTACCACACAGTCTGCGCCTTCCGGTATCATCGAACCGGTCATGATCCGTACTGCCTGATACGGCTTTAGCACAAGTTCCGTCTTCTGTCCGGCACACACGCACCCTGTAACTTCTAATGTAACCGGATGCTGCATATCCGCCCTGCATATATCTCGCTTCTCAATGCGAATCCATCCATTGCGGATCTTGGAAACGGCGGCTGTGTCACTGCCGCATATACCGCTTTGCCAGAATCTGTCCCAGACATCTGCCGACTGTTTTCTTCTTTTTTCTTACAGGCATACAGGTTTTAAACAACTCCTGCGCCTGTTCAAGTGTTACTCTGGATGGCCGCACTTTATGTCTCCTTTCCAAATGGGCAGACCGGATAATGGCATTCCCGGCATCCCAGGCAGAGTCCTCCATGTCCCATCCGGATAATCGCTTTCCGGTCAATCCGGACTCCTGCCGCTATTCTCGGAAGGATCAGGTCAAATACCGTCGCCTTTGCATACATCACACACCCCGGAAGTCCGACAATCGGTGTCCCGTCCTCAAAATATCCAAGACACAACATTGCCCCAGGAAGTATCGGTGCTCCATAGGTTACAATCCCTGCTCCGGAAGCTTTGATCGCCCCCGGCGTCTTATCATCCGGATCAACACTCATTCCTCCTGTACAGATGATCAGATCCACTCCTGATTTCTTCATATCTGCAATCGCCTGTGTAATCATCTCCATGTCATCACTGCACAGCACATGTTTTATCATCTGTATCCCGAATACTTCCAGTTTCTTTTCTACTACCGGCGTAAACTGATCTTTGATCAGCCTTTATAGACTTCACTTCCTGTCGTGATCACACCTGCAGTCTTTAATTTCCACGGTGTCACCTTCAATAATGGTTCTTTCCCGGCTGCTTTTTCTGCTTCTTCCAGTTTCTTTTCATCTATGACCAGCGGAAATCACACGCATTCCCGCAAGTTTGTCTCCTTTTCTCACTGCCATATTCGTATGTCTGGTCGCGATCATGATCTCATCGACACTGTTCACATCATATAAACGCCCGACATCCACCTGAAATAACCCGTCAACATCCGCAATCAATTCAATCTTTCCTTCTTTTACTTCTGACGGATGCATGTTTTCATTCTGTGCAATCTTACACAGGCGTTCCGCACCTTCATCTTCATGAAGCATTCCATCTGTCTTCTCCCAGACATACAGATGTTCTTTCCCAATCGAAAGCAATACCGGAATATCTTCTTCTGTGACAACATGTCCCTTCCGGAATCTTGCATCTTTCGTCACTCCCGGAATGATCTGTGTCATGTCGTGACATAATACATGTCCTACTGCATCCTCTGTTCTGATCAGTCTCATATTTTCCTCCTCATTTTCTTTTTGCTTACATTATCAGCATAATGTATTCTGTACATAGCGGAATAAAAAATCTGCCGTTTTCTCTGCCTCTTCCAATGTGAAGAGATTTTCGCAATCCATAACCTCTGCATCACTAATCACTGCCAGACATTCTTCCGGCAATAGCGGCATGGGTTTTCCGTTTCCCTTCCGGTGCAGCATAATCTTCGGCCATGGTCCTTGTTTAAATCCTTCCGTCAGGATCAGATCTACTCCGTCTATCTTTTTCAGAAATTCCTCCGGATCTGTCTGCCTGTTTTCCATCAATACCGCTTTTCCGATGAGATCAGTCCCGTCACATCTGCCCCGGCTTTTGTGAAACGGTCACTGTCTTTTCCTTCGTGGTCAATTTCAATCGGTGTCCGTCATGTTTCACAATTGCGATCTTAAGTCCCGTGCTTTCAGCTTTGGGATTAATCTTTCCAAAAATGTCGTCTTACCGGTGCCGGAATATGCAACAAAAGATACAATCGGAATATCTGTGTGCAGTTTTTTTCCAGTCTGACTGCTGATCGTTCTGTAAACGTCTGATATTCTTCCCTGGTATTGATATTTTGGAATTTACGGCTTCCATCCGTCAATCCTTCTACAGCTACATAACACACTCTCAGACGCTCCAGCAAGTGCTTTACTTTCAAATCTCCGGATTCCAGCTGTTCTTTCAGAATCTCCAGTATAGATTTCCGATACCATGCACAGAGAACGTATTTCTTTCCGGTTCTGTCTACCGGGATTACTGCATCGATTCCATCTGTCAGATAATGTTCCAGTTCCTGTGCCGTATCCCAGTTAACCAACGGCATATCACAGGACATTACCCAGACCTTATCATAACTGCACTCTTCCAACACCGAGCAGAGTCCCATAAGCGGACCCTTATCCTCTTCCCGGTCTTCGATATGCCTTGCTCCTATCTCAGGATAATCCCGCCGGTCTTTTACCGAGAGCAATATCTCATCTGCGTCTTTTAAATTTTTCTCTATCTGTTGTAAAAATGTCTTCTTCCCAATCAAAAGTTCTGCTTTATCCTGAGCCATCCGGGTGCTTTTCCCTCCGCAAAGTATCACTGCGCTGGATCCGGACTTATCTTATCCAATTCTGCATTCATAATATAAAAACCTGCTCTTTCTGAAAAAAGAGCAGGCAGACACAGAGAACTTGCCATGTATTCAAAAATCTGCCACTGGCAGTTCTTTACAGATGCTTGGACATCCGGCAACTTCTCTTGTATATCTCAGGTTCTGCTCTCCTTTCCAAATATGCGGGAGGCAGATACGTTTCCACATCTACCCTGAGGAACTAACATATCTGTCGTTCCTGGCCAACATCCCATCATCACAATTCTTTTATTATGTCTAATTTTGATTTCATTTTGCATACATCAACGTCTCAGATATGATACTTTATGTGATCTTAGGTATGAAGGCTTCGGAGAAACCTTTGTATTTTCACTTATTTTAACATGCATATTATAAACGTAGTCTCCGTTCTGTAAAGAAATATCTCTCACAATCTCCGGAAAAGCAATCACCGGCGGCTGATCTGCCACGTGCTCTCCAATCTCTTTTTCCATCCACGCCAGATTATACCACCTGTGGAATTTATAACCACAGTTTGTAAACCAGCCGACCATGCGATATCCCAGATGTTCATGGTAATGGATACTTGCATTCGTCAGGTATTCATCTTCATGCTCGGTACATGCAATACACGCATTCATATTTAACACATTCTGCCGCTTTAATATTTTTTCCAGCATGTCGTATAATTTTGTCCCGATACCCATTCCTTTTTTATTCTGATCCACGTAGATAGACGTCTCTACATTCCATCCTCCTGCCGGTCTCTCGTGAAAAGCACTTGCATATGCATATCCACATATTTCTCCATTCACCTCTGCCACAAGATATGGATATCTCTCCAATACATGCCGGATCCGTCCTCGGAATTCTTCCACCGTCGGCACATCATATTCATATGTAATCACTGTATGTTCTATATAAGGCGCATAGATTGCAAGCAGTTCTTCCGCATCCTCTTCTTTTGCAATCCGGATTGTAATATCTTTTTTCTCATTGGTGTTCATTCTATATTCAGCTCCAGTCTGCTCTTATTATTTATTTCTCCACTATTATAAACACGTCCGTAAAAAAATGCCATCTCTCTGCAGATTTTTCCTGCAAAAGAGATGACATTTTTACATATTTTATTATCCCTGGTTCTGTGCCGCAACCAGATGTGTTGCTCCGTATTTCGCACGAAGCTTTGGTTTTTCAATCTTTCCGGTAGGATTACGTGGGACATCTGCAAATATAATCTTCCGTGGTCTCTTATATCTTGGAAGCTTCTTACAGAATTCCTGAATATCCTCTTCCGTACATTCTACTCCCGGCTTCAGTTCAATGATCGCCGCAGATATCTCGCCCAGTCTGTGATCAGCAAGCCCGATAACAGCTACATCCAGAATTGCCTCGTTGGTACGCAGGAAATCTTCGATCTGCACCGGATAGATATTCTCACCGCCACTGATGATAACATCTTTCTTACGGTCAACCAGAAAGATAAAGCCATCTTCATCTTCCATCGCCATATCTCCGGTATATAACCATCCATCATGCAGAACTTCTGCGGTTGCTCTTGGATCTCTGTAATAACAGGTCATGACTCCAGGTCCTTTGACTGCAAGTTCTCCAGTCTCGCCCTGTTTTACAGGCTCACCCTGTTCATCAATAATCTTCGTTTCCCATCCATATCCGGCTTTTCCGATAGCTCCTACTTTATCAATATTGTCCACTCCAAGATGTACACATCCAGGTCCGATAGACTCACTTAAGCCATAGTTCGTGTCGTATTTGTGATTTGGGAAGTATTCTTTCCAATGTTTGATCAGACTTGGCGGTACCGGTTGTGCTCCGATATGCATCAGTCTCCACTGGTCCAGATCATAATCTGCAATATTCAGTTCTTTGTTGTCAAGTGCAAGAAGAAGATCCTGCGCCCATGGTACTAACAGCCATACGATTGTACAGTGCTCTTCAGATACAGCCTGTAAAATTGTCTTCGGACTTGTTCCTTTTAACAATACTGCCTTTCCACCAGTCAGAAGACTGCCGAACCAGTGCATCTTGGCTCCGGTATGATACAACGGCGGAATACACAAAAACACATCGTCTTTTGTCTGACCGTGATGATTCTGTTCTGCTTTTGCCGCATGCATCAACGATTCATGATTATGCAGGATTGCCTTCGGAAATCCTGTTGTTCCGGATGAAAAATAAATAGCTGCATCGTCATCGTCGTTCACATCAATCTTAGGTGACTGACTGGAACAGTTAGCTGTATGCGCATTGTAATCCTCCGCAAAACCGGGACATCCGTCTCCTACAAAATATAACAGACGTCCTTTGCTGATCTCGTCTGCAATCTCCTCTACTCGTCCGATGAACTCCGGCCCGAATACCAGAATATCTATCTCTGCAAGTTCTACACAATACTTGATCTCATCCGCAGAATAACGGAAATTCAAAGGTACTGCCAGTGCTCCGGTCTTCAGGATTCCGAAATAGATTGGCAGCCATTCCAGACAGTTCATCAGGAGAATCCCCACTTTTTCTCCTTTTTGATTCCTCTTTCAACCAGCAGATTGGCAAATCTATTTGCCTTTTCGTTAAATACATTCCATGTGATTTCTCTTCTGTAATAAGCTGCACGGGATGGTTCAATCAGGTCAAACTCCTTCCATGTAGTTCTTTTTGTCTCCGGCATCTCCGGATTGATCTCTACCAGCGCAACATCGTCTCCGTACAGGCGGCAGTTTTTCTCCAATATATCTGTAATCGGCATTGGAAAATTCCCCTTTCGTGTTCATTTCATATTTATTATGTTTTATATGATTCTTAGCGTCTTTGGCTTTCGTACTTTAACGCTTTTATTCATTAAAGTCTATAATACTCAACTTCCTTCAAATGTCAATCTATATTTGTATTATTTCCATTCGATCGAATTTTTCTGCACTTTTGTTTGATTTTTCTGCTTCCCCAGCCTATAATATGCAACGGGTGATAAAATGAATTGGATACATAATCATAAACGCGCATTACTGCACATAAACCTTGCATTTATCGGTGGACTGACCGGTGTCTACGCCATCTTAGTCCGCGGTGGCAACTTCGGTGCCGCACAGACCATGAATCTGATTGAAATGATCTTAAATTTTGCTGAAATGAATCTGACAGATGCTTTTCTGCGTCTGGCGATTTTTATTTTATATGGTCTTGCAATCATTGCAGCTTTCTTAATCGGGGAACGTTTCCTCCGTAAAATCTTATATCGCGCTGGTGATGGAAACTGTCTGTGTATGGATTGCCGGAATCATTCCGTCATCCGTTCATCCATTGATCGCGCTGTTCCCTGTATTCATCCTGAATGCATACCAGTGGCAGACGTTTACTACTCCGGAATGTTATAACAGTTCCACCATCTTTTCGACAAATAACTACAAACAGACCGTTCTTGCGTGGATGAGATATCATATGACTCATGATCAGTCACAGAAAAAACGCGCACGGCTTTTTACAGGTACACTAATTTTCTTCCATTTAGGAGTTCTTGCCGGATATTTTGCAGTAAAGCACGCCGGAATTCATGGAATATGGTTTACATTCGTGCCGCTCATTACAGCCACCTGTCTGGTGCTTCCGATTGGTGAGGCAGAGATACTTGAGGCTGATGTTGGGATTTAATTCAGGAAGGCTGTGGATACCCGAACCGGAATAAAGCTTGAAAAGGTGTTCCTGTTCAGGTTCCATCGGCGGGTCAATTCTAAAGGGGCAAAATTATGCTAAAAACGGGCTTCCGAAATT
>ENA-OQDF01000843-OQDF01000843.1-human-gut-metagenome-genome-assembly--contig:-NODE-843-length-12819-cov-1.560038_pt1 | contig 12819 bp, 23 predicted proteins | sample MGYA00242769_ERZ504597 | MGnify/ENA primary metagenome ERZ504597 (study PRJEB26092, sample SAMD00036305) | human gut metagenome | host: Homo sapiens | study: EMG produced TPA metagenomics assembly of...
AGCAGTTCGAATAACTTTTGATTTGTTGGTGATGTTCCTAAACAAACCAATATTTTTTCTTTAAGAAATTGCTTATTTTCATCTTTGGCATACAAATTTATGCGATCAGCGCATTTTCTTAATGAAATTTCTCGTAATGCTATCAAATTATCTTTTATAAAAAAATTCTCTAACGCCCTTTTTGCTTGTGTCTTACTATATATTTTACCTTGTTTTAACCTTTCTATTAAATCATTTATATCAATATCTATTAACCTAACATCATCTGCATCATTAAATATATAATCAGGAATCCTCTCATTTACCTTTACTTTTGTAATACTTTCTACAACATCGTGTAAACTTTCTATGTGTTGTACATTTACAGTTGTATAAACATCTATACCTGCGCGCAATAATTCTTCAATATCACTATATCTTTTTTTATGTCTAGAAGTAGGCGCATTTGTATGAGCTAATTCATCAACTAATATTAGTTGAGGGTGTCTATCTAATGCTTTATCTAAATCGAACTCAGAAAAATGATGTCCTTATAAAGTACCTCTTTAGTCGGTATTTTTTCTAATCCATATGTTAGGTTCTGCGTATCTGGTCTATCATGACTTTCTATATATCCAATTACTACATCTACACCTTCAACAGATTTTTGATGAGCTGTATTTAACATAGAAAAGGTTTTTCCAACTCCTGCACAATATCCAAAAAATTGTTAATTTTCCATTTCTCGCCTCTTCCAATACTAACATCTCCTGTCTTATATTATCTAACAATTAACCATGTTCTTATTTATAGTTATCTTTGTAGCTGGTAAATTAAATGTAAAAATAGCCCCTGTAGGATGATTATCTTTTACAGATATAGCCCCTCCATGTGCTTCAACAATTGATTTACATAATGACAAACCTAGTCCCATACTCTTCTTACTATCAACAACAGAATGATTTACGGTATAAAATTTTTCAAAAATTTTATTTTTATCAATATCTTTTATTCCACTTCCATTGTCACACACTTCAATATACACATTATTTTTTATTTGATAAGCGTTTATAGAAATTGTTGATCCATCTTCTGTATATTTATCGCATTATTAATTAAATTTATTAAGACCTGTACAATTAATCTCGCATCCATATCCGCCATTAAAAAATCATCAGAAATATTCACTTTAATTTTACGATTATCTTTGATTCTACTAACATGACTTAATGATTCATCAATTACATCTTCTATAACTTCTGGTTCTATTCTCAATTTCACACTACCATCTTCTATACGAGTTATTGATAATAGATTTTCTACTAAATTGATCAACCACAAAGAATCGTCATATATATTTTTGTATAAAGCATTTTTTTTATCATTCTTCAAATTACCATTATCATTTAACAATACATCAGCATTACCATATATCGAAGTCAACGGTGTTCTGAGATCATGAGATATAGACCTAAGTAAATCAGATCTAAATTGCTCTTTTTTTACTTTAATAATAGCCTCATTCTTTTCTTCATTACTTTTATATTTTCCAAGCACATAGCCATTTCACTTAATATAGCCAATAAAATACGTTTATCAAATGATTCTAAAACATCGTTATCTAAATAAATACCTATAATTCCATATATTTTATCATCCGTTAATACAGCATAATAGATACTCTTTGATCCTGATAAATAACGAGTTGTCGCCCCTGCGTGCTTTCCATTGATTGCTACCCATTGTGCAACGCCTATCTCATTAGCATTCAAAAACTCTTTACAACAAGAATTTCCCTTTTTGGAAACAGAATAGGATTTTGTATAGAAGACTTCTCAATTGGAAAATACGCAATATCTCTATTAAATAAATTTGATAATTGTTTGCATCCACAATTAAATATATCTTCCTCAGATTGTTTTTTTGCAATTTGGTTTGTTTCTAATAAAATACGAGAAATATTAGCCATATTAGCATAACTTGCAGCTGTTAATTGAATTTTTATTTGTTAGTGTACTTATTAAAAAAGCAACTATAATCATAATTACAAATGTCATTAAATAAGCTGAATCATAAAAAGATAAACTTAATATAGGCATTGTAAAATAAAGTTAAATAAATAACACATACAATGATGAAACGATACTGCATATGATATTTGATGTAATTAAGGCAATTCAATAAAACACCGATTAAGTAAATCATAATAATATTAGAATCATGAAATCCCATTTCAAAAAACACAAAACCAACTACTGTACAGATAAATAATATAAGAATACTAGTAACAATCGATTTAGTGTCAATTTACTTTTATTGTTTAATCTATTGAATATTCTATTTCTTTGACTTGGTACGATAATTAAATTAATGTTATCAATATTATCTAATAAATATTGATAAATTGGTTTTTGAAAGAGATGAAATCTCATATTCATGTTTTTTCCGATAACAAGTTTATTTACTTTATATATATTAGCAAATTTAAAAATTTCACCCGCTATATCCTCAGAGGAAACAATTTCCACCTCTGCTCCTAATTGTTTTGCATAAGCAATATTTTTATCTAGCTGTTGCTGATTTGAATCACTTAATGTCTTTTTCGTATCAGATATATATAATGCATAAAAATGGTCTTTTTATTTCGCAGCATACTACTAGCAACACGAATTACATGGATATTGGATGGTGAAGGAGAAAGACATACCATGATGGAATCAATGTTTTGGTTACTCATTATTTTTGTCCTCAACATCAGAATTATCTATTTTTATCATTTTATAACCTACCCCAACATGTGTTTGGATGTATTTTTCATTTGATATTTTTTCTATTTTTTTTCTTAAAGAAGTTACATAAACTCTTAATGAAGATAAATCAGATTCAATAGAATTAACCCATACTTTATCTAATATATACTGATGTGTTAATACTCTTCCAATATTTTTAGATAATAAGCATAATAGATTATATTCAATAGGCATTAAATGAATTTCTTTATCATCTACATATACAGATTGAGCAATATAATCTATTTTTAAATGTCCATTCACAAAATAATTATCATTATTTAATGTATTTTCTCTGTACTGAGTTCTTCTCAAAGTTTGAGCGAATTCGAGCTAACAATTCTTCTACACTAAATGGTTTAGTTAAATAGTCATCCACTCCAATATCTAAGGCTGTAATTTTATCATCATCGTTGCTTCTTGCACTAATTACAATAATTGGAGTAAATGAAAACGTACGTAATTTTTTTATGATATCTATTCCATCTAAATCGGGTAAGCCTAAATCAAGTAAAATAATATCAAATTGATGTTTAACTAGTAATGACAACGCCCTACTACCATTCGTAGCCATTTCGAAATTATAACCATTTGTTTCTAATGCAGTTGATATTAAATTTCGTATGGCAGACTCATCTTCAACTATTAATACCTTCATTAAATTATTCACAGTGTTCATCTCCGTTCGTGTAAATTTCTTTATATTATAACATTTCTAAAAAATTAAATAAAGAATTATTTAGACTATCATGTCTAGCAATAAGATACTATATTTGCTTTATTAGTAATTATAGAAAATCGATTTTAACTTTGTCTGATTTCTCTTATTAAAGATAGATTTAATTGCAACACATTAACTTTTTCTTCGCCAAAGATACCAAATAATTTATTTTCAGTATTGTCCTTTATTAATTTTTTCAATACATCCTTAGAAATATGCGTATTTTTTGACACTCTATCAATTTGAACATTCGCAGCATCAACAGAAATATGTGGATCTAATCCTGATCCAGATGCAGTTATTATATCTGCAGGAATATCTTCTCTTTTTATCGTAGGATTTTCTTGTAGAAATTCTTCAACATCATCATTAATTCTTTTTTCTAATTTAGGATTACTTGATGCTAAATTTTCACTTCCAGATGATGGTAAAACTTGTTCATTACTTCTTTTTCATTTTGTGTGAAAGTATTATAATTTACAGCCGAAGGTCTACAATGAAACAATCTCTCATCCGTAAAATCTTGTCCAACTAGTTCAGAACCTATAACTTTTCCATCCATCTCAATTAGACTTCCATTTGCTTGATGTGGGAAGATAACTTGAGATAACCCTGTCATTAACGTAGGATAAATCAATCCACAAATTACAAACATTACTAATGATAACTTAAATGGTGTTTTTAATTTATTAAATAAATGTTTCATAAACATCCTCCTATAATCCTAAAAAACCAGTAATGGTGAAATAAGAATATCAATTAATTTAATACCAACAAATGGACAAATTACGCCTCCTAAACCATAAATCATCATGTTTCTTCCCAATAGTTTAGATGCACTCATAGGTTTATATTTGACACCTTTCATAGCTAACGGTATTAGGAAGGGAATAATAATCGCATTAAAGATTAATGCCGATAAAATCGCACTTGATGGAGAGCTAAGTCCCATAATATTTAAGACGTTCATTTGTGGAATTGCAATTGTAAAAATTGCTGGAATAATTGCAAAATATTTTGCAATATCATTTGCTATAGAAAATGTAGTTAATGATCCTCTTGTAATTAATAATTGTTTACCAATTTCTACTACCTCTAATATTTTCGTTGGATCCGAATCTAAATCTACCATGTTAGCCGCTTCTTTTGCAGCAGTAGTTCCGCTATTCATTGCTATTCCTACATTGGCTTGGGCTAAGGCCGGTGCATCATTTGTTCCATCACCAGTCATAGCTACAATTTTCCCTAATGATTGTTCTTTTTTATTGCTTCTATTTTATCTTCAGGTTTACATTCAGCAATATAGCCATCAACACCAGCTTCAGCAGCAATAGTTGCAGCTGTTAAAGGGTTATCCCCTGTACACATAATCGTTTTAATACCAATCTTACGTAAACGATCAAATCTTTCTGGCAATCCTGGTTTTACTGTATCTTTTAAATAAATAACACCTAAAATCTTGTCATTAACGCAGACTACCAACGGAGTCCCTCCTAATTTTGAAATTTTTTCCACTTTTTCATTTAAATCAAAAGGAATTAATCCATTTAAATTTTTTACATAATTAATAATGGCTTCACCAGAGCCTTTTCTTATTTTAGTACCATCTTCAAGATCAATCCCACTCATTTTGCTACTAGCTGTAAATTCAATGAATGTTGCATTCTTGTAATCATCAATATTTAATGTGACTCCCATCTTTTCAGCTAATTCTACTGTTGATTTCCCTTCAGGTGTCGTATCTTTTAAAGATGCAATACATGCATATTTCACAAGATCCGTTTCATCTACACCTTCAATATTAATAAAATCACTCGCCAATCTATTTCCGAATGTAATAGTACCTGTTTTATCTAAAATCATTGTATCAACATCACCACATGCTTCCACTGCCTTCCCAGATAGTGCAATAACATTAAATCTAGTTACACGATCCATACCTGCAATACCAATTGCACTAAGTAATGCCCCAATTGTAGTCGGGATTAAGCATACTGTTAATGCTACTAATGTTGAAATTGGGATTTTAACATTTAGGTATGTAGCTAGAGGATATAAAGTGACGATTACTATTAAAAATATAATAGTTAAAGATACTAACAAAGTATTCAAGGCAATTTCATTTGGAGTTTTCTTTCTAGAAGCACCTTCGACCATAGAAATCATTTTATCCAAAAACGAATGACCTGGATCTGTTGATATTTCAATTTTAATCCAATCAGAAACAACAGTAGTACCCCCGGTAACCGAAGCAAAATCTCCACCTGCTTCTTTTGTGACAGGAGCCGATTCACCAGTTATTGCCGATTCATCAACACTAGCAATACCATCTATAATTTCACCATCACTAGGAATTAATTCTCCAGCTTTAACAAGTACAATATCACCTTTTTTAGTTCACTACTAGATACTTCCTTTTCAGATCCATCATCTAAAATTAAACGCGCTTTCGTATCTTTTTTTGTCCTTTTTAAAGTATCTGCTTGTGCTTTGCCACGTCCTTCAGCAACGGACTCAGCAAATTTGCAAACAATAATGTGACAAACAAAATAATCGCAACGATTGCATTATATAGGCTTAAATTACTTCCTTCATCATGAAATAAATGAAGGAAAAAAAACTAATATTGTACATAAAATAAATCCAACTTCAACAACAAACATAACCGGATTTTTAATCATATATTTTGGAGATAACTTTGTAAAAGCACCTTTAATTGAAGAATAAAAGATATCTTTCGTAATAAATTGCTTCTTTTCTTTTTTACTCATTTTTATTCCTCCTATAATGTCAACATCTCTGCAATTGGTCCTAATGCAATTGCAGGTAAAAATGTTAGTGCTGCAAAAATATAAACAACAATTACTAATATAATTGCAAATGTTAGAGTATTTGTTTTTAAAGTTCCTGTAGATTCATTAATATCTATTTTATTCATCAAACTACCAGCAATACCTAGTTGAATGATTATTGGTAAATATCGAGCTAAAAACATGACTATACCACAACTCATATTCCAAAATAATGTATTATCTACTAAACCTTCAAAACCCGAACCATTATTAGCTGCTGATGAAGCAAATTCATATAAAACTTGTGATAAACCATGAAAACCAGGATTCGTAATACCATTAACACCTTCTGGAATAGATACAGCTAAAGCACTAAAACCTAAAATCAATAATGGGTGAATAATAATGCATAAAGCTGCAAGTTTCATTTCTTTTCCTTCAATTTTTTACCAAGATATTCGGGTGTTCTACCAATCATCAAGCCACAAATAAACACAGCAATAATGGCATAGATTAACATATTCATAAGCCCAACACCAGCTCCACCAAAACAACATTCAACATCATGTGCATTAATGGAACTAATCCACCTAATGGCGTTAATGTATCATGCATATTATTGACGGTTCCAGTTGTAAAAGATGTTGTCACAGTAGTAAATAATGCGGATTGAGCAACACCAAATCTTACTTCTTTTCCTTCCATATTACCAAGAGTTTCTGTGACACCTGCTTGTGCTACTGCATGGTTTCCTAGCGATTCACTCCAAAAACAAACTCCTAAACCAATAACAAATAATATTGACATAGCAACGAAAATTGTTCTTCCTTCCTTGCCCATCCACACCTTGTTTGCTCTATTACAATTTTTAGTTGACAAAGTATAAACACTGTTATTTGCTTTTGATTCTTCATACTTATCATATGCCATTCTACCAAAACCAAAAATACAAGAAACCGGCAAAATCATCATTGAAAATAATTCGATAATATTTGTAATAATTGTTGGATTTTCTAAAGGTGTAGCTGAATTGGCACCTAAAAATCCCCCACCATTTGTTCCTAAATGTTTAATAGATTCTAATGCTGCTATAGGATCAGATGCAATTTCTTGAATTTTTCCTTCTATTGTTGTTAATTCAATATTTGAATTCAATTTGTGGAACACCTTGCCATACAAGAAATAATCCAATAATCATTGATAAAGGTAATAAAAATCGGTTAATGATTCGGATAAAATCAACATAGAAATTACCCATTTTTTACCTAACAAACCTCTAACCATAGCAACGCATGCAGAAAAACCCGTTGCAGCAGAAGTAAACATCATCATAATAATCACAAGCATTTGAGATAAATATGATAATCCAGATTCTCCAGCATAATGTTGTAAATTCGTATTTGTCATAAAAGATATAATAGTATTAAAAGACAATGATTCTTCCATACCACTAATACCATTAGGATTTAAAAATCCAATTGATTGAATTCTTAAAATCAAATACCCAATGAAAACTAGGCATAAATTTACCATCAACAATGACATAGCATATTTTTTCCAAGTCATCGTTTGATGTATCTATTTTTAGTATCCTAAACACAAAATTATCCATTTTATCAAATACTGGATCTGCAAATGTTCTCTTACCAACAGACACATGGTAAACATAATTCCAATCGGAAAGATGATAACCATAAACAATAATAATGTACAAACTATCTGTACCATAAATGACCCTCCATTTACATAAATTTATTTTTTTCAACGACATGTGCGATATGTCTACTACCATATTTAATCTCATATTTTGCTTGCTTTTAGAACAGTCTGACTCTTCATAAAAAATCTATGCATCCGTTCAAAACTACTAAAATTAGACATATTTTCTCGAGCAGGTAAATAAGTTGGATCTAAACACCACGCCGCTCTAAAATGTTTCATTGCTAAAATATGATTGCATTTTTTTCATATATAATCCCTAATAAATTATGAGGTATAGCAGAATTTGGATGTTTCGATATAAAATTGCAAATAATTTGAATAGCTTCTTGTGATTTACCAGAACAAATAAGCTTTTTCATTTCTAAACAAAAGTATTTTTCGTTTTCCTCATCGACGTTGAGTATAGTATTCATATTACCATCCCCTTTTTATAATATAAGTTAAAATTTATCTGGGTTAACCAAAGCATACAAAAGATAACAAGAAAGTAATATAATAATTACTATCATAATAAGCATTTATCATCACCTCTATTTTTTTAATTCTTTATCAATCCAATTTACAAACCCTATCATAAGAAAAACGAAATAACTAAAATAGATAACATGATTACATCAATCATAAATTTCCTCCTCACTATTAAATTCACAATATCTTTATCCTTAGGACAAAAGTATTCTAATACTTTCAGAATTAAAATAGGTTTAAAAAAAAGAGTTTAAAATTAAAATTAAATTAAAACTACATATCCACATTGCAAAATAAGCTGACATTAATCATGTGTATTGGTATAATTACAATATAAATTTAAATACTCGCTCAACGCTTATACTACAAACTATACTTTTGTAGCAAGCACAGTAAGTGTGTACCCCTAGATGGATCAGCAACTACAAGATTCGTTTGAAAAGGATCTAGTTTTCTTTCACTGCATTCAACCGACGCAAAAAAAGTTTTTAAATCAATACACATATAAACTTTTTCATTTATATCACTCCTCGTGTATATATAATAATCAATCATTTATCGCATATTCAAAATAGATTTGGGAATTTATTCTTTATTCTTTTGCAAATAAACAAATTATTTATTACAGTAATAGTGGTGATATATATGATACTTAAAGAACTTTTATCTCAATACGAAATTGAAAACAATCTAAGTCATAAAGAAATGGCTCAACTATTAAACGTTTCCACTTCAACTTATTATCGCTGGCTGAGCGGTGAAAGTACCAAATTAAAGAAGATAACTATAAATAAGCTTTCTGAAATTTTTGACTGTGATATAGAAGGTGTATTAGAAGAAACAAACAGATTAAAACCTATTTTAGGAAAAGTCAAAGCTGGCTTTGATTTATGGGCAGATCAAGATGTTGAAGGCTATCTTGAAGTTGGAAAAGGAGATGCTGAACGTGGAGATTATTTTTTACGTATTGTTGGTGATTCTATGGTAGGATCACATATTTATGAAGATGGTCTTGTATTTGTTCAACAATGCAATAAGTCAACCCTGGCGATATTGCCGTTGTAATGATTGATGAAGAAGTAACAATAAAAACAGTATACTTTAAAAACAATATTCTTTGCAAGCAATTTAAAATACGAAGACAGATACTTTGATCAAGAAGAAATTGAAAGACGAAATATACAGATAATAGGAAAAGTATTATTTGTAAGAAAAGATTTTGTATAATAGAAAAGTCATTCAAAAATACTTCATACTAAAAAGGAGATGATCGGCAATAAACCGTATCATCTCTTTTAATTTATTATAATTTTAATCCAGCTTGGTAACCATCTTGAATGGCAGTTAATGCATTTCCAGCTTTTACAGCACTACCAATTACGTAAACTTCATTACAGTTTTCTTTTGCTACGTTTTCTAATGGATTATAAGCTTTGTATCCAAATGCTAAAACAACTGTTGAGGCTGGAATAGTGATTTCGTCACCATCAGCATTTTTATATGAAACAGCATTTTCATTAATTTTACTTACTGTTGCATTTGTAACAATTTTAATTTGTTGTTGGTGTAATCTTTCCATATTTGGAATCATGTTAGTTACTACCATATCAGTTAAAATAGCTGGTTTCATTTCTAAAATAGTGACATCATGATTTGTTTGTGCAATGAATTCAGCAGTTTCTCCACCACCACAAACAACAACTGGTCCTTGGTTGACATCTATTTTACCATAAAGAACATCTTCAGCAGTTACAACGTTTTCTGATTGATTCCTTCAATTGGTGGCGTTAATGGTACTGAACCAGTTGCTACAACAACCGTATCTGGTCTAGCTTCTTCAGATACTTCTTTACCCATTTTAAACGTGACACCTAATACTTCACATTGTTTTCTATAAGCAGAAATTACAGTAGAAAGTTCTCCTTTTCCCATTGGATAAGCAGCACTTCTAAATACTTCACCAAAATGTGTATCTTTATCATAAACCGTTACATTATGACCTCTTTGAGCTGCAGTACGAGCTGCCATCAATCCACCTGGACCAGCACCAATAATCATAACATTTTTTGTATTATCAGCTTTTAATAAATCATGTTCAAATTCTCTTGTACATCTAGGATTTACTAAACAAGTGAAGTTGCCCTTCATCGCTTCTCCAAAACACCCTTGTAAACAGCATATATAATGATTGATTCCTTCCAATTTGCCTTCTTTTGCTTTTTTAGGGAAATTCTGCAAAAAGATACATTTTACACATATAATCGGAACAAAAAAGATGAACGTTTACAAATCTGCAAAATTACGACAAAATTTATGTCTTTAGATAGATTAAATACTCATAGAATTGTATAATAGTACTAGGGAATAGATTCATGATGAAAACAAGGAAAAAACCATGGAATAGAATACAAAGATAAAAGTTAGCGTTGAAGAATTGAATGAATTATCAATTGTTGATGGTAATGATGGAAATCCAGAACCCAGATGTTCTATTTCTAACATTATCATTACGACTGTTTTAGTATCATTAGTGTCTATTTCATATTTTACTACTAGTCCAGAGCAGTGCTAGTTAATTGGACGTATTCCCGCGTCTATTCGAATCGCTGCTCCAAGTTCATATAGATGAGTAGAGAGGATTTATGTGTATGGTAGAAAAGTTTTATGATAATAGAAATTTTAAAATACTTAAAATAAACAAAAAACAGAAAATATTAGTATGTTGATCATTGTGTTATGTACATTGCTACTATTGGTATTTTTTTAAAGATTAAAAGATTTTATATTAATGATATAGGCTTGTTTTTTTCTGCATTTGGAGCCGTGCTTATTTCTGTTTTCCCTTTTAGTATTGTACATGAATATATTCATTTGCTATCATATCCGAAAAAAGTAGAAAAAATAATATTCAAAATGAAGAACTTACAACCGATAATATCTGTTGAAAGTGATGCGAAGATGAGTAAGTGTAGAACTCTAATAATGTTAATATCTCCGACGCTTGTCTTGGCAATTATTCCTATTTTTTATCATTCATTATAAAAAAATTGATTCTTATGACTTTTCTTATTTTTTTTGGCTTTTCAAGCTTAGCAATGTCGGTAAGTGATATATATTTTTTTATTGTTATATTGTTAAAAATGAGAAATAACGAACTTTTTTATCAAGAAGATAATAAGATTTATATTTTAAATAAATGAAGTTTTTTAGGGGCTGTAAAGAAACCTAATCCAAAAGATTAGGTTTCTTTACAGCCCCTTCATACATTCATTATAGCTTTTATCATCCATTTTATTTGTCCCAAACAGCCGCTGCATTCGACCTTACAAGCAGTTCTTCCACAGGCAGACCAATCGGACAAATATCATGACAAGATAACGACTTCCCGCATCCCTCAAAATATTTCTTCTTATATTCAGCAGAAATCTCATTCAAATGAGTGCTTTCCTGTTCTTCATTCAGAATCCGAAATGCGTTGACTGCAGCAACAGCGCCTGCGAAAGTCCCATTTGCAGAGAAGTTAGGACACACTTCAAGGCAGCAGCCACACATCAGACAGCGTGCCGACTGGTATCTCGGTTCATGTGTCCACGGATTCATATAAGCTTCACTTTCAAGCCAAAGGTTCAGTTTTTTCAAATTTTCAAACAGAATTGACCGGTCAACGATCAAATCTCTTACAAGCGGAAATTGCTTAAAGGTTCCAAGGTGATTGTAGAACCTTTTAACGTATGTAGAAATGTAGAGCATGCCAGCCTCGGACGTTCGTTAATCAGCATGGCGCAAGCCCCACATTTTCGCACCATACAGCTACATTCCCAGCTGATGGGAGTAACTATATTCCTGAATTATCTTTCAAAGGGGTTCTACTGTTCAATTCCTTTAGAACATTGGCAACAGAGCTGTTTTTGCTTCCGTCAAACTCAAATTCCTGCCAATAACTGTCTGATTTCTGACTCTCCTGCCGCCTGATTCTTATTTTATATACCAAGTGAATCACCGCCTTTCTGGAACAGGTACAAAGGAAATCTGTATCTGCTTTCCATCAAATCTGGCTACCGTTGTTTTAAGGTAATCATCGTCATTGCTCTTCGGATAATCCTCCCGCCAGTGTGCACCACGGCTTTCTTTTCTTGCAAGAGCACTCTTTAGAACTGCCATGCCAAGCAATGGAAGATTTCCTGTCAGCGCTTGTACCGTTTGAATCCCATTTAACAACGTATTCTCATTTCTGACAACGCCCATAGTCTCCTGCATCACTTTGTTTAATTGCTTTATTTCTGAAATTTGAGACGCTGGTGGAAAATCTATCTGTGTCGCACAAGATAGATCTACTACATCTGCCTGT
>ENA-OQDF01000844-OQDF01000844.1-human-gut-metagenome-genome-assembly--contig:-NODE-844-length-12812-cov-1.517146_pt1 | contig 12812 bp, 9 predicted proteins | sample MGYA00242769_ERZ504597 | MGnify/ENA primary metagenome ERZ504597 (study PRJEB26092, sample SAMD00036305) | human gut metagenome | host: Homo sapiens | study: EMG produced TPA metagenomics assembly of...
CTAAAAGATTATCGAAAGAAGCCCTTTCAATATCATAACTCATAAAAGCATAGTTCGATGCTCTTCGTAGCTTAACTCCCGATATCTTAATCCCTTTCGATCTCGACAAAAAGAGAATATGAGGGCCTCTCATCCCTTCTTCACCTTTTTTATCTTGAATATGGGCACCATCGATTACCCCCTCTCCTGTAATTGACACACCTTCAACTTGATCTCCTAAAAGCAATGCCTTGTTCCAATTCCGGGGTTTTACTTTATAATAAGCCTCATCTTGATTAAGATCGGATATAGAACGGTACTTTTCCAGATTATTTATGCCTTTCACTACGGCATTACTTTCTAAGAATAAGTTTACTTTACTTTTCAGCAGAATACTTCCTGTCAAAAACGTTCCCTCCGGAATGATAACCGTTCCTCCCCCTCTCAAGGAACAAGCTTCTATTGTCCTGTTGATGAACTGGGTATTGTCTGTTATTCCATCTCCTTTAGCTCCAAAATCCACGATATTATAGGTGCTATCATCATTTGAGGCCCAACCTATCCGCATAAAGAGCATAAGCAATACAAAGAGACTCCCCCGAAAGACTCTTACTTTCGATACATCTATCATCTTCATTATTCAATAAGATTTAATATGATCATAAAGGAATAAAAAAAGAATAGGATTAGCGATCCCAAGAGAACTATCCTATTCCTTTTCTTTGATGAACTTTTCAACAAGTTATATCTACTCGTTCTCGTAACCTATGCTTTGTGTCATATTCGGATTATTCTCCATTTCAACCTTGGGTATCGGGAAATACAAATCTTTCGCATCATAATGCGGATTACCAACACGTGTCTTTCCATACCAACGGCTAATCTCCTCATCCAAGACCTTCCAGCGGCAAACATCTTGCCAATGTTGTACGCCCTCACCGCAGAACTCCATGAAACGTTCCTCCCGAATCGCATCTCTCAAAGCTTCTCCACTAGCCGTTATATCATGGGAACTATCTCCATTATAAGCTCTTCTTCTTACCAGATTCATATAGTTCCGGGCATTTACCTCATCTCCCGTAGCCTGACAAGCTTCCGCATACATCAAATATACATCCGCCAAACGCATCAAATACATATTAATACCAACCCCTAAATTCAACTCATTCACCGTACTTTTCAACGGATTGTATTTTCGCATGCTCCAACCTTGAATGTCAGCCTCCGTATCCTTATATTTCAGAACCTGCGTCTGCTGTCCATTCATAATAACAGGAGTTCCCGGACGCAAAGCGGCGATATCCAGACGAGGATCTCCATTAAAACGTTTAATATTCGCATCATGAAAGAAAATATTACCCCAACCGGCCGCCTCAACATCTCCACTTGCGTTCTGGAAACATAAGGCAACGATCAATCCATATTGAGAACCTTCTCCATACCAAAAATATCCGGAAGTATCCCCATTACGGAAATTAATCTCTAAGATCGATTCTCTATTAAATTTCTCCTGATCCTCATTAAACATCTTCGCATATTCATTGAAAGGGAGCAATTCTTTTCCGGAAGAATCAATAACCTCTTTCAACACTTTCTTTGCCGCATCATAATTACCCATATACAAATTCGCTTGCCCGATGTAACTAGCAACGGCAACAGAGGTTGGACGTGGATAGTCCGCCCGCTCTTCCCATACGGCAGGTAGCAAAAGTTTGGCTGCCTCATAATCTTTCAAGATCTGATCGTAAACCTCGGCCACCGTGCTACGTTCTATATTTAGCATATCCGGAGTCGATGCTACCTGTAAACGAACAGGTACACCTTTTTTATCGCCATCCCCGTTGCAAGGATATCCCTCCCCAAAAACGCTACTAACTGTTGGTGTGCCCAACCTCTCCAAAACAAAGCTTCTCCCTTCATCTGCGAAAGTCTTGCTAAATCCGCATCCGTAAACTTCTCCTTGTCGATTCTTTCCAATTGCTCCAATACGGTATTCGCACAAGAAATCATTTTATAATAACCAATCCATAACGTCCCAATGTAAGCATTATCAGAAGTCACTTGATTGGTCGCCAACTGGTTCCAGTTGGCGTCACCAGTCCAAGCCATATCTACCGTATGATCCACACAGAATGTCCCTTTCGCCATAACCCTTTTTCCATACAAAGGCACAGCGACCATATTCGCATAAACTGAAGTTACGATAGTCTCCATATCCGCCATAGATTTAGGGTAGACACTTGGAGATAACGCACTGGGATTTGATAAATACCAGAAAACTATCCGAACAACTATTAAAGTTAACGCAGCAGCTAATAATATAACTAATTTCTTCATCTTCCTATTAATTTAGAGGGTTAAACTTAAACCGCCCATAATGGTGCGGGTGGAGGGAGCCCGTTTCACAGAATACATATTTCGTTCCAAATATCCACCACCCAATTCAGGATCTCCTTGGAACTTTGTGATAATAAATAAATTATCGCAGTTAATATAAAACTTCAAACCTTCTATCTTCAAATGAGAAAGTATTGATTTCGGTAAATTATAGCCGAAATGTAAATTCTTCAATTTAAAGAAAGAACCATCCTCCACAAAATAAGAGGAGACATTCTTGAAGTTTCCATTCGGATCCTCTTTCGTTACTCGAGGATGTGAAGTAGCCCGGTTCGTCGGACTCCACGCCTCATATACCTTATAAGTCGTATTATAGTCGCCATAGAAACTTCTTTCATAAAGCTTAGCGCTATTAAAGACATCAACACCTGCGTTTCCTAACCAGCCCATACTTAAATCAAAGCCTTTCCATGACAAATTTATATTCAATCCATACATCAAATCCGGCCAAGGATTACCGATATATGTCTTATCCTCATTCGTCACCTTTCCGTCTCCATTTAAATCCTTATATTTCAAATCACCCGGAGCCGTACCTGCTTGTTGGTACAATCCATCCGGAGATTGAGCGTTTAAGGCATCGATTTCCGCTTGGTCTTGAATAATGCCATCCACTACATATCCATACATCTGTCCCATCGGTTGCCCATTTTCCGTACGATAAATAGAACTATTCAAAGCCGCATCGCTTCCAGCCCAAATGATCGGATTCACTTGGTCACTTAACTTTACCACTTTGTTCTTGTTGGTAGACAACGTAAAAGCCACGTCATACCTGAAATCTTTATAGGAATCCCTCCATTGAACCATCCATTCGAAACCTCTATTGCTTATCTTTCCGATATTAGCCCGATAAGAAGAGGTCTCGCTAAATGGTTCCGAAGAAGGCCCGGCAGAAGGTGGCACACCTACTGAATACAGCATATCGGAAGTTTTCTTATCATAATACTCGATTGTCGTATTCAAGCGATTATCCAGAAAACTTGCGTCAACACCTATATTCCATTGGGCCACGTCTTCCCATTTAATCGTAGCATTCGCAACATTTGAATACCAGAATCCTCTCTGCGTATTTGCCCATCATATGAATAATATAGATAATTATTCGTAAAAGAAGGTTCATACAAGAATTGAGGAATTGTATTGTTACCAATTTTACCATAACTTCCTCTCAGTTTTAATTGAGACATCCATGTTATATTATCCTTTACAAAGCTCTCTTTTCCCACATTCCAACCAACAGAAGCCGAAGGAAACACACCAAACCGATTCTCTGGACCAAAGTTATCATAACCATCCCGACGAATACTAGCCTCTAGCAAATACCTGTCATCATAAGCATAGTTTACACGAGCGAACTGGGATAAACTACGACCTTCCGTTTTCGTTCCGGATACATCTTTATCTCCTGTACCTAAACTAATATCATCCGAAGGTTGAACCAAGAAACCGTTTTTCCAACCACCTGCAGAAGAAGCCGTCGCCCGATAAGCCTCGTAGCCTACCATACCTTTTACATAGTGCTTCTCCCCAAAAGTATGGTCATAGGTCAATGTATATAACATACGCAAATCATAACCGGAACCATAGTCCTTCGAGTAATAATCCTGTTGAGACAAAGATCCCAAATTCCATGACTCTAAGAACAAATTATTCGCATGGGAGTCAAAATTGGCAGAGAAATTCGCTTGGAATTTTAAATCATTGATAATCTCCCAATCCAAAATCGCATTTGCCCGGGCCCAAAACCTACGTTCATTCGCATGATGCGACATTAGTGTAGCCACATGATTAGGTCCCTCGTAGTAACCACCTGCCGGATGTTTCCCCCAACCTCCACCAGCTTCGTTGGTATTATCATAAGGCATCATCGTAGGAACTTGGCGGTAATAAACATAATCATTATTCGTCTGCCCATACAAATGGGGATCCGTATTATTAAAACCAACAGTCAGGATCTCGGAAATTCACACGTTAACTTATATTTGTCTGGCTAGCCACACGAAAATTACCCGCATCCTCAAATGAATAACGTTCGATAAACTGATTCTTGTAGAACTCCGCAGACATATTAAATGTAGTTTTCTCATTACCACCTGTCATCTGTAAAAATAGTTTTGCCTAAAAGCATTACGCCAAACCAGATCTTCCCAGTCTGTATCTGGTAGCGAAGCGGGATTATCCCAGCCGGAATTGGGATTATTAGGGAAGCCTGCCGCCAGTTTCCGGTCAATAAAGTCTGCGGTATGCAGCATATCCGGCAAATCGATCGGAGTCTCTATTCCAAAGTTTACTCTCGCATTAATAGAAAGTTTCCCTATCTTTCCTTTTTAGTGGTTACAAGGATCACACCACCTGCTCCCCGGGCACCATAAATAGCAGTAGAAGCCGCATCCTTCAAGATCTCGATAGATTCTATATCATTAAAATTAGGAGCGCTACCCGGCACTCCATCCACGATCCACAACGGATCCGCGCCATTGATAGAAGCCGCTCCACGAATGATAATGTTCCCATTGGAAACATTGACACCAGCCACACGTCCTTGAATAACATGCGACACATCCATATTTAAATCATTAAAATCATCCGTCTTAATAGAAGCCACAGATCCCGTTACATTCGACTTCTTCTGCACGCCATAACCAACAACGACTACCTCATCCAGTTTTTGAGTATCTTCCTTCAAGTTTATCATTAAACTTGATTTTCCGTTCACTGCTACATCTTGAGTATTAAACCCAATATACGAGATCTGTAAAATACCGGTATCATCTATATTTAATGAGAAATTTCCCGAGATATCCGTTACCGTTCCATTCGTAGTCCCTTTCTCAACAACATTCGCTCCGATAATCGGTTCGCCGTTACTATCCACCACAGTACCAGATACCTGCTTTACTTTACCTGCAGTCTTTAAAGTTACGACAATTGAATGGCCTGTCATCGTATATTGCAAGTCCCTTTGATGCAATACATCATCCAACAAACGCTGAATCGGCTGATTCGTCACGTTTAAAGTTACCTCCTTCTTTCCTTCCACTATAGCATCCCGATAAGAGAATATATATGTGGTTTGCTTCTCTACAGCCTCAAAAAAATTGCTTTAATGTAGCATTCTTCATGGAAAGAGTGACACTTCCTGTCTGAGCTAATACCAAAATAGGATTAAAAAACAGAAATAGAGCCAAAAAATTATATAGCTACATTGATTTTTTCTACTTTTGAACATATATTATTTTTTTAATTGATACAATCCGTTTTATGGCCTAATCGCCATTCTCGTAAATGGAGTATTAATTGGGGAACCGGAAAATCTCGACCATTTTTCGGTTCCGTTTTTATTATGAAGAATCTTGTCGCATAAGAACTGATTTAAGGTTGTACATTTTTATTTTCACTCGCTCAAGGATGTATAAAGATATCATCTCCTCGTACATCATATGTAAAGTCATAATGCCTCTCTAAAGGTCCATTACCTCTACGATATATTCACTATCAAAATTTCCGGTAAATAAGTCATTCGCTAAAGAAGAATCATTCAAATGGATATTCACGCCATATCTACGCTCTAGTTTAGCCAAGACATCACTTAATGTCGTTGATCGGAAAACGAGATCTCCTCTTAACCATGCCGTTTCAAATCGATTATCTGTTTTCTCCACGGTTATAATACCCGATTCTTTATTGAACAATGCTTTTTCATTCGGTTTAGATAAACGACACGAGAAGGCTCTGAACAAGTCTGTATCTTGATCCGTCCCGATATCAAGGCCATTTCCATGACATTCTCCCGTTCATACGAATACACATTAAAACTTGTGCCCAACACTTCTATATCCAGATATTTTGTATGTACCACGAAAGGTTTATCCTCATTCCGAGTCACCTCAAAATAGGCCTCTCCCTCTAAATTAACCTGTCGAAGCTCTCGACCGAAATCGTGAGTGTAACTTAAGCTCGATTCCGCATTTAGTTTTACTTGTGTTCCATCCGGTAAAGTCACCCCCGATCTTTCCCCTCTATCGGCATGAACCACTAAATTACCAATACCCTCCTCCTGATTGACTGGATTGAAATATAAATAACCAGACAATACACTTAATAAAGGTATTAATAGTATTGCGGCGATACGAGCCAGTTTCCTAAACACCATAACGAATCGTTCTTTTCTCGTTCGATTTTGAATCCCGCTGAACATATCTCGTATGATTCTCTCATCAACCTCTTCAAAGGGTCGCCCATTTTCCCATAAAAGAGACAATGACAACGATAATTCATCATCATCAGACAAATTAACCAAAAGCCGTAGTGTTTTCAACTCTTCCGTAGAGATCGTATGATCCATGTACTTTGAGAGCAAATAATATGTATGTGATTCCTGCATAATACCCTTTTTATAAGGTATACACATGAGCCGTTAATTTATAACATGTCTTTTTAGATGTTATAAAACATAAGAATATTATTTTTTCAATTTTATTTATCCGATAAAGAAAAGAGAGAACAGCAAAGCATACTTACCGAGCTCCTTTCTTAAAACATGTAAGGCTTGCGATAACTGGTTACGCACAGATTGTTCTGAAATAAAGCTTTAGCCGCTATTTCTGTTATATGTTATACCTTGTTCCTTATTTAACTCAAACAGTTCTCGTTGGCGAGGTGTCAACTTTTGTTTCGCTATTTCCAGTCTATGGTTAAATTCCTCAAAAGATAATTTACGTTCAATCGCTGTTTCCTCTCCATCTCCAGACTCATTCAGTACAACATCTTCCAAAAAAGTGGACTATTTGCCTGCCTACGAAACTCATTCAATAATTGGTTCTTGGCCATCGTAAATAGGAAAGCACTGAAAGACATATCTAAATCAATCTGTTCTCTCCGCACCCACACTTTGATAAAAGTCTCTTGTACAATATCTTTTGCAAGAGCATCAGAATGAGTCAAGTGCAATGCGAACGCATATAAGCGTGAAGCGTATGATTCATACAGTTTCGTAAGTCTCTGTATGAACCGCTTCGTAATCGTTCTAGGTATATCCGTTCTACATCCATCTCCTCTAGCACATATTGACCGAACAAATATAAAATAAAAAAATAAGAAGAGGTTATTTCCTCTTGAAAAGAAATAACCTCTATCTATTACGGATACTCTTTAACTAAATGACATCCAACAGTAGTTCACGACCTTTCTATGTTCTCAGAATGGCATACTAGGTAAACTAAAACCATTATTATAAGTATGCTAATCCACTCATTCGCAACATCAAGAGCATTAAGTCCGCAAAACGACGATCAAAACGAGGATCACCATCAACAACTTTAAAATCATCAACTGTTACAATCTTAATTGTGTCAGTAGGAGATATATTGGTAAATTTCATATTCTCTCCATCCCATAACAATTCTCTATGTAGTCCATGAAGACCAGAAAGACGTACCGCAAGAACTCCCATTACTACCATTTCATTAAAAGGTCCGGAGAATTGGAAATTTGAAGATGATTCTACTCGGTTTTCTGGAGATTCTTTACAAGCACGAATCCAATCTTGCTCATGGCATTCGTAGCCCAAATATTGCCATTACCACCTTTAACTCTTGGTATTGAAGGCTTAGGTTGATTAAAATGTTCCATATCAGATACGGGCAATAAAGTTGGATTCATTCCATAACAGCCAGTCATGATTTTCCCTTTTGTCCCAATAAAAATAATACCACCATTTTCATCTCCCATCATTTGTCCATCTTTTAATTCCTCTGGACGAGGAGGCATTAAACCTCCATCATACCAATATACCTTAACCTCGGGCATTTTTGTGTTTCCTTTTGGGGGACGAGCTGGAAACGTATAAGTTACAACTTGTGCATGAGGTGGCGAATATAAATTGCTCAAGGTTGAACTACCTATCACACTTATCGGATACTTCAAATCAAGTGCCAATAAAGTGGGTCCATAATATGGCAAGCCATATCTCCTAAAGCACCCGTTCCAAAATCCCACCATCCTCGCCAATTCCAAGGCGTATAAACTGGATTATATGGTCTTTTTTGCGCTGGCCCAATAAACAAATCCCAATCAAGAGTCTTCGGGCATTTCAGATTATCGCTAGGTTGCATCAATCCTTGAGGCCAAATTGGACGATCTGTCCAACAATGAACTTCATATACTTCCCCAATAACACCGGATTGAATCCACTCTGTTATTTGACGACACCAATCAAAAGAATTTCCTTGATTACCCATTTGTGTCGCTACTTTATATTTTTTAGCGAGTTTTGCTAGTAAACGAGATTCATAGACAGAATGGGTTAAAGGTTTTTGAGTATAACAATGCTTCCCTAATGTAATAGCATGAGCAGTAACTCCCGCATGTGTATGGTCTGGAGTAGCAACCAATATCGCATCAATTGATTTTCCGAACTCATCGAACATAACACGCCAATCTTTAAATTTTTTTGCTTTTGGATAATCATTGAAAGTCTTCTCTGCATATCTCCAATCTACATCACATAAAGCCACAATATTCTCTGTACTCATATTCCGTAAATTACCACGGCCCATTCCCCCGACACCAACTCCAGCAATATTCAATTTATCACTTGGTGAAGTAAACCCATGCGTTTTACCTAAAACAGAATTTGGTACGATCGTTAAACCTGCTGCTAAAGCTCCTGTCTTCAAAAAATCTCTTCTTGATATATGTCTCATAATAATGATGATTTTAAAGTTGTTTCAGTTGAATATTCCTAAACCAAATATTAGATTCTCCATGTTTCCCTTGCAAACCAATATAACCTTTTGTTGGCATATTCGCATACGGGATTGGTAGCCATTCCGGAATCTCTGTTCCATCTGGATTTGTTGTTCCAGAAGTCCAATCTGCTAAATTAGCCGAAACAATATGTTTCCCATTCAATTCGATATCTATCTGCTGACCTTTAGCAGTGACAATCATGCGGTTCCATTCTCCCGGTTTCTTCACGACCAATTGTTCATTTGCTCCTTTATGTCCATAAATAGAACCACAACGCCAATATTCTGGATATGATTGCCATTCAGGATGATGATCATCCGCTATTTGAATCTCAATGGAAGATGGGATCCAATTACCCTTATCCGTACAATAAATCACAACCCCACTATTTGTATTCACATCTGTCTTGAATTCTAAATCCAAGATAAAATTTTCATACTGCACCTTCGTCCAAATAGATTGATCGGCAGTGGCAGTAAGTATGCCATTTTTAAAGGTCCAAACCGAACTATCATAATCAGCATTTGATAAATCTTTGTCAAATAATGGTCTATAATCAGTTTCGACCCTACACGATATTAATAACAAAAGTATAATCAATACGGTAAATACTCTTTTTACATTTATAAACTGTTTCATATATCGATTCTATTTATTAAAAGCCAGCTGTTGTTTGTTTTAACAAAGGATTCGCATTCAAAGCACGATAAGGGATCGGAAATACGTCTTGATTCGTCGCATCCGGAGTTTTATCCCACCACGCACCTTCACTAAAACGATTCCATCGTATTAAATCAATACGACGATGACGCTCTCCTATGAACTCACGACCTAATTCATCGACAAATTCATCATCAGTTAATTTCGAGATATTAGATTCGTAACTAAATTTAGACCAATCTTCCGCTTTATAATAACGTTTCCTAACCGCATCCAGCAACCGAGCAGCCCCTATCTTATCCCCTGATCTATATTTACATTCAGCTAACGAATAATAAATCTCTGCCAATCTGATCTCTGGAATAGATTCATTTGGAACAAATCTTTCGATTGAGGTAACCAAGGGAATTTTATCAAACGATATCCCGTATTCTCTTCTCCGTAAATTACATGAGAGCCTTTGGCTAAACCAGTCTCTCCCTCCGAAAAGCGTCCAACTTGATCCACATAACTAGAGGTTTACCATTATATTCTTCCGTACCAGTTATTACTTCATCTGTAAATCCATACCCTTTTTCATAATCAAATTTATATTGAGTTCCCATCAAGAAAAAGCCCTCATAATCTCCATCATTTGAAATAACTCTAAAAGCTTTCTTTCGGATATCTTCATCCGGGAATTTTTCAAACGGCATACCTAATTTATCTTGGTACAAATTTCCATATAAGTCCCGAGACGGTGCTAAATTACCTCCATTCCAACCTTGCCAGTCATTATCCAAGGAATAACGATCTTGATAGTGCATCCACATATTATATAGCCAAGATGCCTCAAAATAATTTTTCTTAATCGCAAATTCCATAATATTCTCTTTAGATCTATAACCGTTTATCCCCGAGCGGAACGGGCCTCTATAATCAGGGTCAATACTATATTCTCCATATTTTCCATCTAATATAGCCTGAGCCATTTGCTCACATTCATCATATTTTGAGATACCTATCCATTTTTCCGCATTCAAGTATAAACGGACAAGTATAGAAGCTACTCCTGCTTGATCAAACCTAGATACCCCCTATTTTAGGTAAGTCCGGTAATATAGCTAAAAGCTCTGACTCCATAAAGTTAAATACTTCTAGGGGTGTAGATTGGGCCTTCACTTCTTCTATATCTGTAACAATTGGTACATGCCTAAAGAAATCTATTAAAAACATATAATTCCAAACCCGAAGAGCTCTTAATTCGGCTATATATTCATTTTTCGTTTCTTCCGTCAATTTAAACGTAGAGAAATCTAGATTTTCAAAATCAGACAATGTATTATTACATAATGCTATACCTTGAAAAGGAGCAGCCCAACCATTATATACGAAATTCTCCTCCACAGTCCATTTATGCTCATGCAAACGAACATACTCCCCACCATTATAACCATGTTTTCCTCTTGTCGGAATCATTAACTGGTCGGCAGTAACTTCCTGTAAAAGTATCGAGCATCAGACCAACCCGTACTAAAAGCCTTAGCATAGTTATTCACCAACGCCGCATAAATATTATTACTATTTTGATAATAGTTATCCGTTGTAATCTCACTAAAAATCTCTTCATCTAAATCTGTACAAGAAAATGAGATTAATCCCATCACGAAAAGAACTATTATATATTTAAACTTCTTCATAATAAATGAAATTAAGATTAATATGAAATTTGAATTCCAAATGTGAATGATCTGGCAATAGGATACACATTTAGACCGCTAATACCTGGTTCTAGACCATTTATATCCACAGATGTCGGATCCATTACTGAATATTTCGTAATAGTAAACGCATTTTTAACTGTCGCATATACCCGTAAATTGCTAATCCACTTTGTATCTAATTTTGGAGTCCATCCTAAAGTTATGTTATCCAACCTAAAATAATCTCCATCCTCCAAAAAATAATCACACATCACTTTTCCAGACTTAATATGCCCATTCTTTCCATAAGCATCTTCCAATAAATTCATACCCGGTTCAGCAACTAATCCATAATACATTTGATACATATTCAATATTTGATAGTCAAAGCGCCCTTGGAAATATAGACTTAAATCAAATCCTTTATATCGAAATGTATTCCCCCAAGACAAAGAATATCTAGGTGTTCCATGGCCAATATAATCTTTGTCTGTATCACTAGCTTCACCATTAGCGAGTATTTTTTCTCCTCCAATTTTAGCGTCTTTCCAAACCAACATATTGCCATTATCATCAACTCCCGCATATCTTAAGCCATAAAAAGAACCAATTTCCACTCCGTCTTGTAAGCGTTGGGCATAGCCGGGATTTCCGGGAGCTGGCAGTAAATATCGATCCATATATCCTTTCTGATATGTACCATTCGAGAATTTATCCAGTTTAGATTTCGTAAAAGAAGCAACTAGATTAGTCGAATAACTAAAATCTTTCATGTTTACAACATCCCAATTTAAAGTCAGTTCCAAACCTTTTGAACTAGTAGAAGCTACATTTGTAAATATCTGATCAAACATAAAAGGGGGTAGTGGAGCGTCATAATTAGAAATTACTTCTTTACCTTGTTTTACATAGGCATCCAAACTACCTGATAACTTATTCTTTAAAAGAGAAAAATCCACACCCAAGTTATAAGATATCTGCTTTTCCCAATGTAAATCAGGATTAGGATTATTCGTAGGTCCCACGCTTGGGTCCATTGTCCATTATCGTCTAGCCAATACCCACCTTGCTCATAACGAGCCAACGCTGAATACTTTGGGAAACCAGAGCGTCCTGTAACTCCATATGAAAAACGGAGTTTTAAATCATTGATGGCCTCAATATTTTTAATAGCAGGCAAACTTGACATTCGCCATGCTGCAGAGGCTGCAGGGAACCATCCCCATTTATGATTTGCCCCAAATTTACTATTTCCTTCATATCTAACAGAAGCCGTCAAATAGTAAGTATCATCATAGTTATAAATCAATCGCACAGGAAAACCTATTGTCTTTTCTTTTC